>WNGE01000543.1_pt1 | contig 70229 bp, 72 predicted proteins | sample 5400651 | NCBI WGS metagenome assembly WNGE01 (sample SAMN13153370, study PRJNA577476) | soil metagenome | isolation source: 60 cm soil or saprolite under grassland replicate 2 | place: USA:California | collected 2016-06-15 | reverse complement strand
CGGGCACGCCCGCCGGCAGCGCCGGCGACGGCGCCGCCACCTGCTCGACGCTCTCGACGCCGTCCAGGTCGCCGAGCGCGGTGACCAGGTCCGAGGGGGTGTCGCCGGCGGCTGGCGTGGCGCTGAGCTCGAGCACCGCCTCACCGGTCAGTCCCCTGGCGAGCGCCACCGGGGTGTCGAGCGCCAGCAGCTTGCCGTGGTCGATGATTCCGACCCGGTCGCACAGCTCCGCGGCCTCGTCCATGTCGTGGGTGGTGAGCAGGGTCGTCACCCCGCGCCCGCGCAGGTCCCTGACGCGGTCCCAGACGAACAGGCGCGCCTGCGGGTCCAGCCCGGTGGTCGGCTCGTCGAGGAACAGCACCTCGGGGTCGTGCATCAGGGCGCGGGCGATCAGCAGCCGCTGCGCCATGCCGCCGGAGTAGAAGTCGACCTTGTCGTTGCCGCGGTCGCCCAGCCCCAGCTCCTGCAGCAGCCGGTCGGCCCTGGCGCGCCGCTCGGCGCTGGGCACGCCGTGGTAGGCGGCGTGGAAGATCAGGTTCTGCCTGGCATTGAGGGAGCGGTCCAGGTTGCTGCGCTGCGGCACCACGCCGATGCGGCGGCGCGCCTCCACCGGGTCGCGTACCACGTCGATGCCGCCGACCCAGGCGCCACCGCTGGTGGCCAGGATCCTGGTGGTCAGGACGCCGACGGTCGTGCTCTTGCCGGCGCCGTTGGGGCCGAGCAGGCCGAAGATCTCGCCGGGGGCCACCTCGAGGGTGAGCCCGTCCACCGCGTTGTTCGGTCGCTTCGGGTACCGCTTGACCAGGTCACGCACTGCCACCGCGGCGCCGTTCGACCCCTGCGGGTGTTGCGCCTTCGTCACCGTCCGACTCCTCCATGTGCGTCGTGATCGTCTCGATCAGGAACCGCCTGACGACCGCCACCTGCTCGGGGTCCAGCTCGGTCGGGGTCGGCCGCAGCTGCACCCGGATCGCCGCGCTGACCTCGACGGCGAGGCTGCGCCCGCGCGGGGTCAACGAGAGCCGCACCTGGCGGCGGTCGGCCGCGTCCCGGCGGCGCTGGACCAGGCCGTCGCGTTCCAGCGTGTCGACGATCCCGGTGATGGTGGCCGGGTTGACCCAGCAGCGGCGCGCGAGCTCCCTCGGGGTCGCCCCGCCACCGCCCGCCAGCAGGAGCAGCACCGTGCCGCCGGCGATGGTGACGCCGTGCTGCTGGCTCATCAGCCGGCTCCAGCGCCGCGAGAGCAGGTGGCCGGCAAGGGCGGTCAGGTGCGGGACGGCCATCCGCTGCAGCTCGGCGAGGCGCTCGCCGTCGGGTTCCATGGCCCTGATGATAGGGACCTGATCATTAGGGCCACAAGTATTTCTCGTGGCGACGAGCATCGCATCGTCGAGCTGGGCGGAAGCGCCCGAGGCCCCTCTGCCCCAGCTCGCCGGCGCTACGCCACGCTGGTCGGCTGGGTCGGCAGGCGGACCACCTTGAGCCAGAAGCGCCGCAGCGCCTGCACCGCACCCACGAACTCGTCCAGGTCCAGCGACTTCACCAGGTAGGCGTTGGCGTTGCGGTCGTAGGCCTCGCGCACGTCCTTCTGCGCGGCCGACGACGACAGCACCACCACCGGGATGCGCCGCAGCTCCGCGTCGCCGGCCAGCTCGGTGAGGACCTCCAGGCCGCTCTTGCGGGGCAGGTTGAGGTCCAGCAGGATCAGGTCGGGCAGCCGGCCGCGGCGCAGCACGGCCATGGCCTCCTCGCCGTCGCGGGCGGCCACGAGGGTGAGCGGCATGCCGGACTCTTCCAGCGCGTGCTTGGTGAGCGCGAGGTCCGACGGGCTGTCCTCGACGATCAGCAGCACGACGGTCGCTTCGGGCGTGATGCCAGGCATGGGCGATCCGGGCGACTGGACGGCTGTTCAGCAGTAGCTTCGGCAACAGCGGATCGCCGCTTGACGTGGTCCTGCCGGCTCCACTCTCCCGCGCGCAACCGGGAGCCTCGCGCTACCTTCGCGCCCGGCGCCCGCGGCCGACGCGGGCCAGCGCCAGGCTCGCGGCGGTGCCGAGCGCGATCCCGGCGGCGACGTCGCCCGGGTAGTGCGCTCCGGTCCACACGCGGGAGACGGCCACCCCGGCCGCGATGGCGCCGACCGGCACGGCCAGCTCCGGTGCCTCCAGCGCCACCCCGACGGTGAAGGCGGCGGCCGAGGCCGAGTGCCCGGAGGGGAACGAGGTGGTGACCGGGGCGCGGTGGGCCCGGCGGGCCAGCGGGACGGCGGCGAGCGGCGGGCGCACACGGCGGACCGACAGCTTCGCCAGCCCATTGGCGCTCGTGCTGGCCAGGGCGACCGAGGCGAGCCCGCGGGCGGCCGCCCGGCGCCAGGCCGGCCGGCCCGAGAGGGCCAGCAGCGCGGCGACGCCGAGCCAGAGCCGCGACCAGTCGGCCGCCCGTGACAGCGCCGGCATGGCCTGGTCGAGCACCGGGTTGTGGGCGCCGGCCACACGCTGGAACAGGGCCAGGTCGGCACGGGCGGCCATCCGGGCCATAGCCTCGAGCCCGCCCGCGCGGCGGCGGCCGCCGCGCGGGCGCGATGGCATCGACGGGGTGGCCGGGCGCGGCCGTTGCGCGCTCACGGGCCGGTCTCCCTGCCGACGGCGATCGCCCCGACACGCCGCACGGTCGCCCAGCCGTGCAGGTGGACCTCGCGCGGCCGCGGCTGGAGCTCCCGTGGCAGCAGCACGCGCAGCGCCCGCGGCAGCACCCGGAACTGCAACGGCGGGTGCAGCACGACGGCCTCCCCGTCGATCCCGGCGGGCAGGTCGGCGGAGCCGGCGTCGACGCGCAGGGCGGTGGCGGTCCACTGCGCCCAGTCGCCGCCCGGCGGGGCGCGGCGCGCGGCGATCCGAGCGGCGAGCCCGGCCAGCGCCGCCCCCGTCCTTGCCCGCAGCGCCGACACCTGCAACACCCCGTCGTCGAGGCGCTCGCGGGCGCCCAGTTCGGCGGCGCGGCCCAGTTCGTAGGCGTTGTTGGCGACCAGCAGCAGCAGCACGTCGCGGTAGCGCCGGCCCGCGGGGTCGCGGAAGTCGAGCCGCAGCAGGGCGCGCTCGCCGCGCAGCGCCCCGAGCAGGACGGCGTGGGTGGTGGCCAGCTTCTCGGCCCGGTAGCCGGGCTCGGCTACCACGTCGGCGTAGGCACCGAGCGAGACGTTGTTGACGAACATCCGGTCGCCGACCATGCCGACGTCGATGCGGCGCTCGGGGCCGTCGAAGGCGTCGAGGGCGGCGAGCGGGTCGGCGCGGTCGAGCCCGAGGTCGCCGGCGAAGTGGTTGCGGGTGCCCACCGGGATGCACACGAACGGCAGGTCGGCCTCGACCGCGACCGCGGCGACCAGGCCGAGCGAGCCGTCGCCGCCGGCAACGCCGAGCGCCTCCGCGCCCGCCGCCACCGCCTGGCGGGCCAGCGCCGCGGGGTCGTCGCCCGGATCCAGCAGGTGCACCTGGACCCCGCGCGCCCGCGCCGCGGCGACCAGGCCCAGGCGCCCCGCCTTGCCGCCGCCGGAGCCGGAGTTGACCAGGAGCCAGGGCCTCGCCGCTGCCGCAGCGCGCTCCGACCCCCCTCGGCCCGCGGGCACCCGCCGGGCCGCCGTGGCGAGCGCCCGCCGTGCCGCCGCCGCGTAGCCAAGCGTTCCGGCGGCGAGCGCCACCACCCCGAGGGCCTGGGCGAGGCCGAAGCCGACCAGGACCGCGAGGAGCGCGGCAGCCACCAGCACGGCCAAGGCGACGTTGAGGCGGCGCTTCCACACCCTGCGGGTGGTGAACGCCCACCACGCCGTCGCCGCCACCACGGCGGCGCTCAGCGCGGCGTCGAGCACCACGGCGAAGAAGGCGCCGTTGCTGCCGACCACGACCGCCACCAGCCCGCCCACCACCAGCAGCAGCGCCACCATGGCCGCAACCGCCCAGCCCCTCGCGACCATGCCGCCGCTAGCCATCGTCCCCCCACTGCCCTGGCGGCGCGGTGGGCTACCCGACCAGCCGCCGGCGATCACGCCACCGCCCATACTGACAGCGGACCGACCGCGCAGGCAGCCCTCCGCGCCGCCGGCCGGCCGTTCCTAGCTACACCTGACCTCCGGGCCGGCCCAGTCGGTGTGGTCGCTGTTGGGATCGCCGTTGTCGAGCGTGACCAGGCGGAGGAACAGCGCGGCCGTTGCGATCGCAGCGAGAAGCCTTCGCATGGTCACCCTCCCGGAGGCTGGAACCGACATCTGAAATCGGGGTCCCAACGGGGACGACCAGGCGCCCCGCTCCGGACCGCGGCCGACCCACGCGATGCTGGATGTTGATGAAAAGTGTGCGAACCCTACCCAAGTGGGGATAGATTCAAACATATCGGCACGTGTACACCCACAACCGCAAGATGCCGTGTTCCGAAGTCAACACGATCGAAAGGGTCTGCACGGGCGGCCGCGCTCCGCTACGATCCCGACCTCGGCGCCGGCACGGATGGCGTGGTGCACGACACGGAGGTCACGGTGGCGGACCAAGCTCGCAGCGCGGTGGACGCCTCGATCCCCAACGTCGCCCGCGTCTACGACTACATGCTGGGCGGGAAGGACAACTTCTCCGCCGACCGCGCCGCCGCGGAGCAGATCCTCGCGGCGTTCCCCGAGGCGAGGGACGGGGTCAGGTACAACCGCGCCTACCTGCGCCAGGCCGCCGAGTACCTGGCCGGGGAGGCCGGCGTCCGCCAGTTCCTCGACATCGGCACCGGCCTGCCGACGCAGAAGAACGTCCACGAGGTCGTCAGGGCGATCGTCCCGGACGCGCGCGTCGTGTACGTGGACAACGACCCGGTGGTCTGCGTCCACGGCCGGGGGCTGCTGGCGGAGGCCGACGAGGTGGCCATGGTCGAAGCCGACCTGCGCCGGCCCGAGCAGGTCCTCGCCGATCCGACCACCCGCCAGCTGATCGACTTCGACCAGCCCGTTGCCGTGCTGCTGGTGGCGATCCTGCACTTCATCCCGGACGAGGAGGACCCGTTCGGCGCCGTCGCCCGGTTGCGTGACGCCATGGCGCCAGGCAGCTACCTGGTGATCTCCCACATGCTCGACGCCGAGCAGCGCCGGACGGACACCGATCAGGTCAGGAGCGTCTACTCCCGCGCGAGCGCCGGCGTCCACCCCCGCACCCGCGAGCAGATCATGCGCTTCTTCGGCGACTTCGAGCTGCTGGACAACGACCTGTTCATATCCCGGGAGCTGCTCGAGCGCTTCTCCGGGCTCGGCTGGGGAGCCGTCGCCCGCAAGCCCACCAGCAGCACCTAGGCGACGGCACCCTCTATCTCTACCGCACGGTGAGCGTCGCCGTGGCCTGGTGGACGAGCGCGCCGCGACATCCCTGTCATGAACGCGTCCGCGGGTGTATGAGGCGCTGCCGGAGGGCCTACTGGTCGTCCGGCACCGGCCCGCGGCGGGCAACTGACGGGACCCGGTCGAGCACCACGCCGAAGTGGTCCCGGTAGGCCGCCAGCACCTCGTCGTCCGTGCCGAGCTGGCGTTCGCGGCGTTCGCCGCCGGCGCTCTCGATCAGCGTCCGGTCGCTGAGCGTGACCCGCCCGCCGTCGCTGAGCCGCGAGCAGACCAGCGACCGGGTGAAGTGCGACCGTGGCGAGGTCCGGTGCCACCAGCAGGTGGGCTCGAAGTCGGCCAGGGTGCGGGGCCGCCGCTCGACGCGGTACTGGAGCTCGCCGTCGCGGAGCACGTCGAGGTCGCCGTCGGCGCTCTCGACCACCCGGAAGACCCCTTCGGGGTCGGCCTGCCCGGCGGCGGCGTCCAGCCGGATCGGGTGCTGGCTGAAGCGGCCGAAGCCGACGTCGGCGAGGTAGGGCTCGGGCGCGTCCACCCGCAGCGCGAGGTGGTCGAAGAGCGGCCCCAGCCCGTCGCGCCCGTTGGCCCGCGCCGCCAGCAGCGTCACCTTGAAGCCGAGCGCGCGGAGCAGCGCCGCGAACAGCCCGTTCAGCTCGTAGCAGAAGCCGCCGCGGCGCCGGGCGACCACCTTGTGGTGCAGGGCCTGCTCCTCGAGCACGATCTCCTCGCCCAGGTGGATGCTGAGGTTCTCGAAGGGCACCGCGTGCAGGTGGCGCAGCTGCAGCTCGCGCAGGGCCCCGCCGTCGGCCCGCGCCGGCCGGGCCGCGCCGATCCGGTCGAGGTACGCGGCGACGCTCAGCTCGTCCATTCACCCTCCCCTTGCCCCCAGCCGGCGGGCACCAGGTAGCGCCAGCCCGCCCGCCACCGGAACCGGGCCTCCAGCAGCTCCTCCAACAGGTTGCCGTGCAGCAGGCAGTCGAGCGCCCACCTGTTGGCCCGGTGGCCGACCAGCAGCAAGCGGGCGCCGTGGTGGTCGCGGGCGAGGTCGCCGAGCAGCTCCCTGGTCCGCTCGACGACCTGCCGGTAGCTCTCGCCGCCAGGGTAGGGGTCGTCGAGGTGGCGCGCCCGGTCCGCGTCGATCTCCGCGACCGGCGTGCCGTTGCGCGCGCCGTAGTCGCACTCGCGCAGCCGGGCGTCGCGCCGCACCGGGATGCCGCTGCCGCCGAAGGCGAGCCCGGCGGTCTCCAGTGCCCGGCCGAGGTCGGACACGAGCACCACGTCGACCTCCCCGCGGCGGCGCCGGCCCAGCTCGCGGGCCTGCTCGCGGCCGGCCGCCGAGAGGCGGCCAGGCAGCCAGCCGGTGGCGACGCCGGCCTCGTTGTCGGTGGTGGTCGAGTGCGTCTCGTAGAGCAGCCGCACCCCCGCCCTGGCCTCGTACATGACTTGCAGCGCGCCGAACTCGACGAACTCGTCGACCGGGCGCATCCCCAGCGCCCGCAGCAGCCGGCGCGAGCGGGCGTTGTTGGCCTGGGTCACCGCCACGATCCGCTCGCAGCCGGGAATGGCGGCGAACCCCCAGGCGAGCACGGCGGCGGCCGCCTCCCGGGCGTACCCGCGGCCCCAGTGCCGCGGCAGGAAGGTGTACGACAGCTCGACCGCGCCGCTGCGGTGGCGGCCGAGGTAGCAGAACCCGACCACCTGCCCGCCGGCCTCCGTCGCCACGGCGAAGGTGCCGCGCTCCCCCACCGCCGCCGCCCGCCGCGCGGCCAGGTGCCCCGCGTCCACCGGGCCGCCCAGGTAGCGGCGCACCTCGGGATCGAGCAGGCTGCGCTGCAGCGCCGGCAGGTCGTCCGCGGCGACCGCGCGGAGCAGCAGGCGCGCGGTGCCGATCCCCGCCGGGTCCAACCAGTCAGCCACCGGGCAAGCCTACCCGGAGGTCACGACCGCGTCGCCCGGAGGGGTCGCGCGGCGGTAGCGGTCGGCCAGGGTCCGGAGCTGCTCGACCAGCTCGGGTGGCTCGACGACCTCGAAGTCGGCGTCCAGCATCCCCAGGTAGACCGCGAGCATCCCGGGCGTGTCCGAGCCGACGCTGACGACGCTGGTGCGCTCGTCGACCGCCTCCACGCCGATCGCCGGCGGCAGCCGTGCGGCGAGCCGCGCGGCCGGCGCGTGGACGGTCACCCGCGCGCGGTAGCGCCAGGTCGCGGCGCCGACGCCGCGCAGCAGGTGGCGCACGACGTCGCCGTCCGGCGGGTCGCGCGGGGTGAAGCGCGGGCCGGTCGGGACGCGGGGCCGGACGCGGTCGGCGCGGAAGGTGCGCCAGTCCTCCCGGTCGGTGTCCCAGGCGACCAGGTACCAGCGGCCGCGGTTGTGCACCAGGCGATGTGGCTCGACCGTTCGGACGCTGCTGGAGCCGTCGTGGTGGCGGTAGTCGAAGCGGAGCCGCTGCTGGTCACGGCAGGCGCCGGCGATCGCGGTCAGCACCTCGGCGTCGACCGTCGGGCCGCCGGCCGGGATCTCGACGGTGGCGGCCTGCACGGCGCGGACCCGGTGCCGCAGCCGCGACGGCAGCACCTGCTCGAGCTTGGCCAGCGCCCGCAGCGAGGTCTCCTCGATGCCGGTCACGCTGCCGCTGGCGGCGGTCCGCAGGCCGACGGCGACCGCGACGGCCTCGTCGTCGTCCAGCAGCAGCGGCGGCAGGGCGGCGCCCGCGCCGAGCCGGTAGCCGCCGCCGACGCCGGGGCTGGCGTGCACCGGGTAGCCGAGGCCGCGCAGCCGCTCCACGTCGTTGCGGACGGTCCTGGTGGTCACCCCGAGCCGCTCGGCCAGCTCGGGGCCCGACCAGTCCGCCCGCGCCTGCAGCAGCGAGAGCAGGCGCAGCAGCCGCGCCGAGGTCTCCAGCATTTCCTCACGATACCAGCTATCGCGGAACGTAACGTTCCGCAATGGTTGCTACGGTGCCTGGCGCCCGTTACCCATGGAAGGAGCCACATGGCTGACACCGGGATCGACCCGTTCCGCATCGAGGTCCCCGAGGCCGACCTGGACGAGCTGCACGAGCGGCTGGCCCGCACCCGCTGGCCCGACGAGCTGCCCGGCGGCGGCTGGAGCCGCGGCGTGCCGCTCGCCTACCTCGAGGAGCTGACCGATCACTGGCGCAAGAGCTACGACTGGCGCGCCCAGGAGTCCAGGCTGAACCAGCTCCCGCAGTTCACCACCACGGTCGACGGCCAGACGATCCACTTCCTGCACGTCCGCTCGCCCGAGCCGGACGCGCTGCCGCTCCTGGTGGTCCACGGCTACCCCAGCTCGGTGGTGGAATTCACGCAGGTCGTCGGGCCGCTCACCGACCCCCGCGGCCACGGCGGCCACCCTGGCGACGCCTTCCACGTGGTGGCCCCCTCCCTGCCGGGCTTCGGCTTCTCCACCCCGGTGCGGCAGCCGGGCTGGGAGGTCGCCCGGAGCAGCACGGCGTTCGCCGAGCTGATGGGCCGCCTCGGCTACCGACGCTACGGCGTCCATGGCGGCGACATCGGCGCCGGCGTCGCCGGCGTCCTCGGCGCCGCCGACTCCGACCACGTCGTCGCCACCCACACCATCACCGAGCCGCGGGCGGTCGCGCTGGCCGGCCAGTTCTTCCCGGTCCCCGACGGCCTGGCCGAGGACGACCGGGCGCGGCTGGCGGAGGCGCAACGGTGGTGGGCCGAGGCAAAGGGCTACCTCGACATCCAGTCGACCCGCCCGCAGACGCTCGCCTACGGCCTCACCGACTCACCCGCCGGCCAGCTCGCCTGGATCGCGGAGAAGTTCGAGGAGGGGAGCGACCAGGCGGTCGACCGCGACCAGCTGCTCACCAACGTCAGTGTCTACTGGTTCACCCGCAGCGGCGCGTCCGCGGCCCGCTTCATCTTCGAGAACGCGCACGCGCCCCGCGACTGGGGCGCGGCGCCGACCACCCCGCCAGCGCCCCAGGGCATGGCCCAGTTCGGCGCCGACGACCTGCTGCGCCGGGTGATGGACCCCGAGCGCGGCATCGAGCACTGGTCGGTGTTCGACCGCGGCGGGCACTTCCCCGCCATGGAGGTCCCCGACCTGCTGGTCGGTGACGTGCGCGCGTTCTTCCGCCGCTTCCGGTAGGAGCGGTGCCGGGCCCGCGTGGCGGTCACCGCTCCGGTGGGACCTCCACGCGGGTGCCGGTCTCGAACGAGCGGATGATCGCGTGGGCGACGGCGAGGGCGCGACGGCCGGCGCGCGCGTGGACCGGCGGGTCCTCGCCGTTGCGGAACGCCGCCAGCATGGCGTCGACGTGGCGGTCGAAGGTGCGGTGGAACTCGCGCTCGGTGTCGTTGAAGTAGCCGGCCTGCCAGACCTCGCTGGTCTCGCTGCCGGCGCGGGTGAAGCTGTAGCGGCGCACCGTGTCCTCGATCAGGACCCGCCCGGCGGTGCCGTTCAGCTCCACCCGGTGGGTCTCCGGGTAGGCGTAGGAGGAGTCATAGCTGCCGACCAGGCTGCCGACGGCGCCGCCCGCGAAGTGCAGCGCGACGGCCAGCGTCGACCAGCCGCGCCCGGTCTTGTCGCTCATCTGGGCCGTCACCGAGTCGACCGGCCCGCAGAGGTGCTCGAGCATGTCGAGGCCGTGGCACTGCGTCTCGATCAGGTTGGCGTGGGGATGGGCGCTGGTCCCCGGCTCCCCGCCGAAGCGCCAGCTGGCGAAGACCAGCTCGCCGAGCGCGCCGGCGCGGACCGCCTCGGCCGCCAGCTCCACCGGCCGGGCGTAGCGGTGGTTGAAGTTGATGCCGAAGAACAGGGAGCGGGCCTCCGCCTCGGCGAGCAGGACGTCGGCCTCGTCCAGCTCGAACACCAGCGGCTTCTCCACGAACAGCGGGAACCCGGCGCGGATCACCTCGAGGGTCGGCTGGAAGTGGCCCTCGTTGGAGACGCACAGCGAGACCAGGTCGGGGCGCTCGCGCCCGAGCATCTCCTCGAGGTCGGTGTAGCCGTTGACCCCGAACTCGCCGGCGCGCGCCCGGGTCCGCTCGGCCGACCTGCCGACCACGGCGCACAGCTCGGCGTCGCGCCGTGATGAGAACACCCGGGCGTGCTCACGCCCCCACCACGCGCCCGTCCCGACCACGGCCACCCTGGTCCGTCGCTGCTCCATCGCCTCCCCCGGCCCGGCTGGCCGCCCAGGCTGCCCCGAGGTGCTAGCCGAGGTAGCCCTCGACGGTTCGCTCGTCGCGGGCGGTGGCGTCGTCGGGGTCGAGCCCGGCGTCGCGGCGGGCGCGCCGCTGCCGCAGCAGGTCCCAGCACTGGTCGAGGGCGACCTGGAGGCGCCCCAGCCGCTGGCGCTCCTCGTCGGTCACCTGGCCACGGGACTCCTTCTGGAACAGCTCGTGCTCCTCCCGCGCCAGCTCGTTGATGCGGTCGATCGCGCTCTGGTCGTCCATCGAGCTCCTCCCCTCCGGATCCGGCCCGGGCCGCCCGGCCAGCGGGCCTCCGGCCGCAGTGCGAGCGTACCCGGCCCGCGCACGCCAGGTCCCCTCACGACTCAGGCTGCGGCCACCGCGAACAGGCTGATGGCCAGGAAGTGGGCGGCGACCCCGGCGATCACCAGCAGGTGGAAGACCTCGTGGTAGCCGAAGACGGCAGGCACCGGGTCGGGCCGCCGCAGCGCGTAGACCGCCGCCCCGGCGGAGTAGACCACCCCGCCGGCGACGATCAGCAGCCCGCCCGCGGCGCCGAGCCCGGCGAACAGCTGCGGCATCGCCACGATCGCCACCCAGCCGAGCGCCAGGTAGACCACGCCCCTGAGCCACCTCGGCGCCCTGGTCCAGGCCAGCTCGAGCACGATCCCGGCGGCGGCCCCGGCCCACACCACCGCGAGCACCACGGTCCCGAGGGTGCCCTGCAGCACCAGCAGGCCGACCGAGGTGTAGGTGCCGGCGATCAGCAGGAAGATCATGGCGTGGTCGAGGCGGCGCATCCAGCGCCCGGCGGTCGCGCTCCAGTCGCCGCGGTGGTACAGGGCGCTCACCCCGAACATGCCGGAGACCGAGGCGGCGTAGACGGCGACGGCCAGCAGCGCCCTGGTGGTCGGGGCGAGCAGGACCAGCAGCGTGCCGCTGCCGAGCGAGACGAAGAATGCGTACTGGTGGAAGACGCCACGCAGGCGGGGCTTGGCGCCGACGTCAGGAGTGGCCATGACCCGAGGATAGCAGCGCGGGCGCAGGGGCTACGGGGCCGCTCCCCTGACCCGCCGCTCGGCCAGCAGCGCGTGCGGGACCGTGCGGCGCGGCGGCACCAGCAGGCCGAGGGCGAGCAGCACGATGCCGAGCAGCGCGGAGGTCCCTGGCAGCACCACCCGGGCCAGCCGCAGCCCGCTGAGGTCGTCATTGGCGAGCGCCACGTTGCTGGCGACCGTCTGGTCGGTGTAGGTGAGGGTGGCGTCGAAGGCGGTCAGGAAGACCTTGCCGGTGGTGGGGTCCTGGATCGTCTGCCGCGAGTGGTCCTGTCCCTTGATGATGCGGCCGGTGGTCGGCTCGACCCAGATCGACTTGTCGTCGTCGTCGACCAGGACCGAGGGGACGCTGGTCAGGCCGGGCTGGCCGGCCAGCGGTCCGGGCAGGTCGATCGAGCGCAGGTGCGCGCCGGGGATGTGCTGCTCGAAGCGGTAGGTCCGCAGGCCGTTGATGTCCTCCTCGTCCACGAAGCTGACGGGCGCGCTGCGCTGCGCGCTGGTGTCCCACATCTGGTAGGTGGTCTTCCTGGTCGGGAACGGGAAGGTGAGGATGATGCCGTCGTGGCGGGGTTGCTCGCCGCAGCAGTGCACCGCCTCGCCCGTGACCCGGTCGAACACCACGCGCTCCTGGATCGCGTCGATGCGGTTGCCAGCGCCCAAGTCGACGGTGTTGAAGAACTGGTCCCAGACGGCGACCTTGGCGCTGCCGGCGCTGCGGTCGCCCTTGACCACCCGGGTGTTGCGCAGCGTGGCGCCGTCGACCACGCGGAGCTTGCTGACGTCGAAGTAGGTCCCGGTGCCGTCGGCCTGCGGCATGCTGTACGGGGCGAGCGGCACCTTGGCCAGCCGCGGGTAGGCGTAGAGCCGCTCGACCACGGCGAAGAACAGCAGGAACAGCCCCACTCCAAGGACGGCGTAGCGCAGGCGGCGGCCCATCGTCAGCGGCCCCCGTAGACCTGCAGCTCGCCGTTGGCGCTCGAGCCGCCGCTCTGGCTGGTGACCAGCGCGAGCGAGCCGAGGAACGCGACGGCCAGCGCGACGGCCGCGACCACCAGCAGCACCCGGAGGGAGAGATCTCGCACGCGTGCTCCTCTCTGGCTCGCGTCTCTGGCTCGCGTCCGACGGGCGCTCGCCAAACGCGCCGACCTGTATGTTACGCTACGTAGCTGTTACCAACAGTAACATCTACGCGACCGCGCGGAAAGGTGCCGCGGCGTGCGTGGTGACGGACCTGACAAGGCCCGCACGGGCCATCCCAGAGGAGGGGGATCCGTATGCCAGACCCGCGAACGGCCATCCGCAGGCAGGGAGGCCGCCGCCGCGGCCGGGCGGTCGCCATCGTGCTGCTGGTCGCGCTCGCCGGCCTGCTGGTCGCTGTGGCGCCCAGCGGCGCATCGGCGGCGGCGCCGTGTCCCACCACTGGCGGGACCCCGATCACCAGCCAGCTCAGCAACGGCACCTTGAAGATCGGGCCCGTCGCCCGCGCCTCCGGGACCAGCGCCAGCGGCTGCGGACTGCTGATCTTCGACGACCAGGGCCTGCGCACGGTCCTGCCGAAGGACAACCTCACCTTCAACCCGTTCCGACTCCAGGTCGGCATCCTGTCCATCCCCACCACGGTCGCGGCGGTCAGCGACTTCGCCGGGCCGGTCACGCTGCTGCCCGACAACCAGATCGGTGCCTCGCTGACCGGCTCGGTCACCAGCACCGCCAGCATCCTCGGCTTCAAGTGCACCATCGGGCCGTTCACCCCGACCCTCACCACCGGCACCAGCGGTGCCCTGACCGGGACGCCGTTCACCGGCCAGCCCGACGGATCGCTCGGGGGCAAGCTGGTCGCCAACGACTTCGCCGTCCCGGCGGTGCGCCCCTCGGCACGCTGCCCCGGCGCGATCGCCGCGCTCGTCAACCTGACCACCCACCTGCCGCAGAAGGCCGGCGGCTCCTCGATCACCTACGACGCCAGCCTGCGCGTGGGCTGACCGAGACACGGTAGCCAGCGGTAGCAGACCCCGAGAAGCTCCGCCCGGCCGGCGCCAGGGACCCCCGACAAGCTCCTCTCCCACCTGGAGCGATGCGCGGGAGGCCGGCACCGGCCGGGCGGGGCACCCGATTCATCCGGGGGGGGAGCCCGAAGACAGCTCCCCCCCCGGAGGCCCCCCCATCGGGTCCTTTGGCCGGATCCCTGTTTGGGCCCCAGGTGGCTGCGGCGGGATCCTGCGGGGCCACGGGTAGGTCGTCTCGGCGGATCCTCGTTTGGCCCCGGTGGCTGCGGCGGGATCAATGCTTGGACCCCCAGGTCAGTTCGGCGGGTCCGCGGTGCCAAGAGCAGGGCTGACGGGATCCTCACGGCTTGGTGTTCGGGGTGTGCGGGAGGGCGGTCCCCGCAGCTTCAAGCCCTGCGCTGGCGCTTGGCGGCGACCACGGGCGCCTGCACCTCGACCGGGCCGGTCTCGACCAGCTGGATGTCGTCGGCGGCGCTGCCGAGGCCGACCCAGAGCAGCGTGACCAGGTGCTCGACCAGGCGGGTGCGGGGCATGGTGCGGTGCTCCGACCACCAGATGGCGGCACCCTGCACCATGCCGACCAACGCGTGGCCCCAGGGCTCGGCCACCTCGGGATCGAGGGCGGCGGCCTGCAGGCGCAGCCGCAGCGCGTCGACGATCTCGGCGGCGACGGAGCGGATGAACGGGGTGATCGCCGGGCCGTCGCCGCCACGGCCGGGCGGCTGGGGCTGGATCAGGAAGCGGTGCACCTGCGGGTCGCGCTCGACCAGCTCGAGGTAGGCGTCGACCGCGACCACCACCACGGAGCGCAGGTCGCTGGTGGTGCTCATGGCGCCGCGGAACTTGTTGCGCAGCTCACCGCAGTACCGTTCCGCTACCGCCCGGTACATCCCGTTGCGGTCGCCGAAGTAGCGGTACACCACCGGCTTGGTGACGCCGATCCTCGCCGCGACCTGGTCCATCGAGGCACCTGGCCCGGCAGAGCGGATGACCTCGATGGCGGCGTCGAGGAACTCGCGCCGCCGTGCCTCGCGCCGCAAGGTGCTCGCGGCGTCGACCCGGCGGCCCTGCCGGGTACGGGCGGTGTTCATCGGTGTGGCCATGGCAGGGCCCATTCTATCTCCTGCGCAAGCCCGCTCCACCAGCCCGCGGGTTGACCTGCGCATCCTGACGTTGCTACCGTCCATCATAGTGTTACTTGCAGTAACAGAGGAAGCCTAGGCTGGCGGCCGGCATGTCACCACCCCCATCCTCCGTGCTGTTCCTCACGGGACGCGACACCAGCCATCCCGAAGGCGGCGGGTCCGAGCTCTACGTCGAGAAGGCCGCCGCCGGACTGGCCGCTCGTGGCAGCACCGTGACGCTGCTCTGCGCCGCCCACCCGGGCGCGCCGCCCGAGGAGCTGCGCGGCGGCGTCCGGGTGCTGCGGCGCGGCGGCCACCTGACCGTGTTCCTGCACGCAATCCTGCTGCACGCCCTCGGCCGCCTCGGATCCCACGACCTGGTCGTCGACGTGCAGAACGGCCTGCCCTTCTTCGCCCGGCTGTGGTGCCGGCGGCCGGTGGTGGTGCTGGTCCACCACGTGCACCGCGAGCAGTGGCCGGTGGTGTTCGGCCGGCTCGTCGGCCGGCTCGGCTGGCTGGTCGAGTCGCGCCTCGCCCCGCGCGTGCAGCGCGGCTCCCGCTACGTGGTCGTCTCGGCGGCGACCCGCCGCGAGCTGGTCGAGCAGGGCGTGGCCGCCGACGCCATCACGGTGGTCCACAACGGCGCCGACGTCCCGGCGCGACCCGCGGCGGCCAAGTCGCCCCACCCGTCGATCTGCGTGCTCGGCCGCCTGGTGCCGCACAAGCGCGTCGAGTACGCGCTGCTGGCCGCGGCCGAGATCCGCCAGCGCCTCCCGGACCTCGAGGTCCAGGTCGTCGGGCGCGGCTACTGGGAGGGCCGGCTCAGGGCGCTCGCCGAGCAGCTCGACCTCGGTGACACCGTGGAGTTCCTCGGCTTCGTCGACGAGGCGACCAAGCACCGGATCCTGGCGCGCTCCTGGGTGCTGGCGATGCCCTCGCTGAAGGAGGGCTGGGGGCTGGTGGTGGGCGAGGCCGCGGCGCACGAGACGCCGACGGTCGCCTTCCGCTCGGCCGGTGGGGTGGCCGACGCGGTGGTCGACGGCGAGACGGGACTGCTGGTGGACGATGCCGGCGAGTTCGCCGTGCAGCTCGAGCGGCTGCTGCTCGACCCGCAGCGGCGGCGCCGCCTCGGTCGCGCCGCCCGCGCGCACGCCAGCCGCTTCACCTGGGAGGCCTCGGCCGCCGGGTTCGCCGCCGTCCTCGGCGCCGCGGTGGAGGAACATGCCGTCGCGGTCGAGTAGGCTGCGCGGTATGGACCAAGCCGTCGAGCCGCGGCAGGCGGTCGAGCGCCGCTACCGCGGCCGCCTGCCCGACGAGCGGCGCGCCGAGCGCCGCAGGCGGTTGCTCGACGCCGGGCTCGAGCTGTTCGGCACCGCGGGCTACCACGGCACCTCGATCGAGCGGCTGTGCGGCAAGGCCGGCGTCACCGCCAGGCACTTCTACCAGGAGTTCTCCGGACGCGAGGCACTGCTCGACGCGCTGTTCGGGGAGATCGTCAGCGAGGTCGGCCAGGCGGTGCTCGACGCGCTCGCCGCCGCGCAGGACAGGTCGCCACGCAGCCGCACCCGCGCCGCCATCAGCGCCTTCGTGCACGGGATGCTCGACGACCCCCGCAGGGCGCGGGTCGTCTGCGTCGAGATGACCGGCATCAACCCAGAGCTGGAGCGCACCCGCCAGGAGGCCCTGCACGGCTTCGCCCGCATCACCCAGGCCGAGATCGAGCGGCAGGCCGACGCCGGGGTGATCGCCAGGCGCGACTACCACCTGGCGGCGCTGGTCGCGGCCGGCGGCACCAGGGAGCTGCTGATGGAGTGGGTCTCGGGCGACCGCAACCCGCCGCTCGAGGAGCTGATCCAGGAGCTCACCCGGATCTTCGTGGCGATCGCCAACCAGGATCCCTGAGCGCCCGGCGCGCAGCGCGCCGCCCGGTCGGCGGCGGCTACAAGGAGATGAGCCTCAGTCGTGGCGCGCCGCGACGGTGCGGCCCGAACGCCGCCAACGGCGGCACGACCTCGGCGAGCGGCTCGGCGGCGATGGCGACGGCCTCCTCGGCCGGCAGGCCCAGCATCTGCAGCACGCCGGCGGCCAGCTCGTCGGCCGCGGCCGCGGGCAGCAGGCCGGAGAGCCGGCCACGGAGCACCTCGAGCACGGCGCCACGGATGGCGCACACCTGCACCAGCGCCGAGGCGACTGGGAAGCGCCCCACCCACACCCCGCGGCTCAGGTTGCGGAGCACGCGGCGCCCGAAGTCCTCCGTCACCGCCTCGGCGACGCCGCGGCCCGCCGCGGCCAGGCAGGCGAGCAGCGGGTCCCGCTCGGCCATCCGGACGGTCTGCCGCACCAGCGCGGCCACTGCCCGCGCCGGGTCGGCGGGGGCACCGAGCGCCCGCTCGACAGCGACCCCACCCGCGCCGACGGCCTCGGCGACGAGCGCGTCGAGCAGCGACTCCGTCGAGGGGAAGAGGTGGTAGGAGGCGGCTGGCCGCGCCCTGGCCGCCGCGATCACCTGCTCGATCGCGACGCCGTCGGACCCGTTGCGCAGCAGCGTGGCACGGGCCTGCCCCAGCAGCCGTGCTCGCAGGGAGCTGGAGACTCGCTGTTCGCGCCTCACGTCGGCCCGGAGTTCGGAGGAGCTCATCAGCCAATCCTCGGGGGGATCCACCACGGCGGAAAGTAAACCGACAAGAACGTCTTGTCAATTGGTTCGGAGCAAGGTGAGTTACCGACGGTAACAGTGGGTATGGGAGTGAGCAGCCGTCGCGCTCCTCCGGCGACCGGCACCTGACTGGGCGGCCGCGACGAAGGAGCCGGGATGACGCACTCCACCTGCCCCCGCGCGGTCCCCCACCGCGCCGTTCCCGGGGACCCGCCCGTTGGTCGCCTACGCGCCGGGGACGCAGGGCTGGGGCGACCAGTGCGCGCCCTCCAAGTCGATCGCCGGCGGCGTCTTCGACGAGCTGTTCGCCGTCAACAACCTGCTCGCCAAGGGCTGGGCCGTGGTGGTCACCGACTACCCCGGCCTCGGCACCCCCGGCCTGCACCTTTACAACGTCGGCATGGCCGAGGGGCTGCTGCGCTTCGGAGGCAAGCGCATCGAGGACTACACCGTCGGGCACGTCAACCCGATCGGCAGCCCCGAGTGGAAGGCCGTGCTCGACGCCAACAACCTCGGCGCGACCGCGCCGTCGGCGCCGCTGCTGCAGTTCCACGGCCTGGTCGACGAGATCATCCCCTTGCGGGTGGAGACGAGCCTGCACCAGCGCTACTGCGCGGCGGGGGTGAGGACCCTGCTCAAGGAGTACGCCGGCGGCCACGTCCTGACCCACCCGCTGGCCCAGGCCGACGTGGTGCGCTGGCTGGGCGACCGCCTCGGCGGCGCGCCAGCACCCAGGAACTGCTGAGCCACCTTCGGCCCGGCCCTGGTCGGCGCGCCACCGACCGGGGCCGGGCCGGGCCGGGTAGAGCCGGCGGTTTCGTCGCCGCGCCCTCAGCCCGGCGCCGTTGCGGCCGATCAGCCTTGTATGACTGGTCGCTCCGGGACAGGCTGGCGGCACTGGCGCTGGCCACAGACCCTCGCCGTGGTGGTGGTGATCCTCGTCGTCGTCACCTACCAGAACCTGGCGCTGCACCGCCGCGGCGACGCGGAGACGCGCGCCGTCGCGCGCCTCGGCGACCTCGCCTCGCTGCTGCACGAGGAGAGCGACCTGCAGTGGAAGACGCTGGCCGACCGCGACGCGCCGGTCAGGGTCGCCCGCGAGGTGGGCGCCATCCGCCTGGGCGAGCGGACCATCATCGACGCGCTCGCCGCGACCCTGCCCGGCGCGTCGCAGGCACGCCTGCGGTCGCTGTGCGACGGCTACCACACCATCCTCGACCAGGAGCTGGCCCTGCTGACGCTGAGCCACTCCGCCGAGGCGCTCGCGCTCGAGTGGCGCGGCACCGAGCCGCGCTTCCGGCAGCTCAGCCAGACGATCTCCGAGCTCTCAGCGGAACGGCACGCCAGCGCCACCCGGGCGGCACGCACCGCCGACCTGACCCTCGCCTGCGCGATGCTGCTCGCCGCCGTGATGATCGGAGCGCTGCTGCACCGCTTCGAGCGGGCGCAGCGAGCCTCGGTCCAGGCCAGCACCGAGCTGCTCGAGCAGGAGCGCAAGGCGCTGCAACAGGCGATGGACAGCGCGGCGACCATCCGCCACCAGGCGCAGCACGACGCGCTCACCGGGCTGCCCAACCGGGTGCTGTTCATCGAGCGCGTCGACCTGGCCATGCGGGCGGGCGGCGACCAGGCGGTGCTCTTCATCGACCTCGACGACTTCAAGTGGGTCAACGACTCGCTCGGCCACGCCGCCGGCGACGAGCTGCTGGTGGTCGTCGCCAGGCGCCTGCAGGCGTCGGTGCGCGAGAGCGACCTCGCCGCGCGGCTCGGCGGGGACGAGTTCGCCGTGCTGGTGCAGGAGGGCGGGGTCGAGATCGGCCGCATGGTCGCGGCCCGGATCATCGCGGCCCTGGGGCAGCCGCTGAACGCGGCAGGGATGCAGCTGATGATCCAGGCAAGCGTCGGCATCGCCGCGGTGAGCGAGTGGCGCGACACCGCCGAGCTGCTGCGCAACGCCGACGTGGCGATGTACGACGCGAAGGAGCACGGCAAGGGGCAGTTCAGGGTCTTCGAGCCGTCGATGCAGGACCGGGTGCGCGACCGCATCGGGGTGGAGGCCGAGCTGCGCCGCGCCCTGGAACACGACGAGCTGGTGCTCGCCTACCAGCCGCTGGTCTCCCTGGCCGACGAGGAGATCGTCGGCGTCGAGGCGCTGGTGCGCTGGCGGCACCCGACCAGGGGCCTGCTGCCGCCCGGGTTCTTCCTGCCGGTCGCCGAGGAGAGCGGGCTGATCCTGCCGCTGGGCCGCTGGGTGCTGCGGGAGGCCTGCCGGCAGGCCAGGGACTGGATCGGCGCCCGCGACGGACGGCCGTTCAAGGTCAGCGTCAACCTCTCCGCCAGGCAGCTCCACCACCCGGACCTGGTGGACGAGGTGGTCGGGGCGCTCGAGGACACGGGACTGGATCCCGGCGCGCTGGTGGTGGAGATCACCGAGTCGATGATCCTGCGCGACCAGCTGGCCGTCGCGGCGAAGCTGCAGGTGCTGCGTGGCCTCGGGGTGGCCGTGGCGCTGGACGACTTCGGCACCGGCTACTCGTCCCTCAGCCACCTGCAGAACCTGCCCGTCGACCAGATCAAGGTCGACCGCTCGTTCGTGAGCGGCCACGACCACGTGCTCGGGGCGATCCTCCAGCTCGGCAGGACGCTGCGGCTGCAGACCGTGGCGGAGGGGGTCGAGACGCGCCAGCAGGCCGAGCGGCTGCGTGCCCTGGGCTGCGAGCTCGCCCAGGGCTACCACTTCGGCAGGCCGCTCGAGCCCGCCGCCATCTCCGCCCTGCTGGGAGCGGTCGTCCCCGCCCGCGGCCCGCGCTGACGCCGACCGCTCAGCCTCCCGCCGCGATGATCGCGTTCGCCTGCCTCTGCGCGCGCTGCAGCGCGCTGCGGGGGTCGGCGCCGTCGATCAGCACCGCGCTGGTCGCGCCCTCGATCGCGGCGGAGATCTTCGGGTACGAAGGCGTGGTCGGCCGGGCCTTCACCGCGTTCTGCTCGTTGGCGACGAAGGTGGCGATGCCGCTGGTCTTGGCGGCGTACTGCTTGAACTCGCCCAGCCTCGTCTCGGAGACGCGCAGCGGCAGGTGCCCCGTGGCCAGCGCGTACGCCATGTCCTGTTGGGTGGCGGTGAGCCAGCTCACGAACTGGAAGGCGGCCTGGCGCCGCGCCGGGCCGTTGTCGAGCAGCACCCAGGCGTCCGGGCCGGAGATGGTCTGGTGGTTGGCCTGGTCACCGAAGGACGGCATCACCTGCACGCCGTAGTCGACGTGGGAGAAGCCGGCCAGGTCCCACGGCCCGGTCACGATCATGCCGATCCTGCCGGCGTCGAACAGCTCCTCCATCTTCGAGGCCGTCGGGTCGAGGAAGACCGAGCGGTCGACCCTCGCCATCTCGCGCAGCAGTCGCATCGCCCGGACGCCGGCGGGCGCGGCAAAGGCGGCGTGCCTGCCGTCCGCAGCGAGGATGTCGCCACCGGCCTCCCACAGCAGCGCCTCCCACTGCCACACGGTGGTCTCGCCGCTGCGCACCGGGAAGGTCCAGCCGTACTGCCTGCTGGCGGGCACGGTGAGGGCCTTGGCGGCGGCGCGGAAGTCGTCCCAGGTCCAGCGCGGCGTCGGGTAGCCGAGCCCCGCCCGGTCGAAGAGCTTCTTGTTGTAGACGATCGCCAGGTTGTCCACCAGCGCGGGGATGCCGACGATCCTGCCGTCCACGGTCAGCGCCCGCCGCGCCGCCGGCCAGAAGTCCTCCCACACCACGCCCGGGTTGCTGGCGACCAGGCCGTCGAGCACCAGGGTCTTCGGGCTGGTGGCGATCTCGGCGGCCGAGGAGCCGTACAGGTAGGCGACGTCGGGATAGCTGCCCGCGCCGATCGCCGCCTGCACCCGCTGCAACCCCCCCCACCCGTGCAAGCCGTCGACGCCAGCAGCAGGACGACCAGCCCGATCCAGGCACGCCGCACCGGCGACCACCTCCTCCCATGGCATATCGGCCCACGCGGCCGCCGGTCTGAGCACCCTCGTCGAGCCGTGCCGCGTCGCCTGTCCTGGTCGTGCGCCACAATGCGCGCAGGACGCCCCTGGCCGACGACACCGGAGCATGGACGAGATGACGGATTTCACCCTGACGCCGGTTGGGCCGTTCTCGCTGGCCGCCAGCATCCGGTTCCTCGAAGGCTTCGCGCCCGCCGCCTACAACGGCGAGGAGGTCGATCCGGGCGCCGAGGCCCACCTCGACCTCGCCTTCCCGGTCGAGGGCGACTGGCGCACCGTCGGCGCCCGGGTGCGCCAGTCGGACGACGGCACGGTCGTTGCCGAGGTCGTCGGCGACGCCGACCAGGACGCGGTCCGCGCCCAGGTCACCCGCATCCTCTCCCTCGACGTCGACGGGAGCGGCTTCCCGCTGGTCGCCGAGCGCGACCCGGTGGTGGGCCGGCTGCAGCGGCGCTACCCGGGTCTGCGGCCGGTCACCTTCTGGTCGCCCTACGAGGCGGCGGCCTGGACGGTGATCGGCCAGCGCATCCGCATCACCCAGGCCGCCGGGATCAAGGCGCGCATCGCCGAGCAGCTGGGCGAGCCGGTCGAGCTGCACGGCCGCCGACTGGCCGCCTTCCCCGCGCCCGACCGCCTCGCCCAGCTCGACGGCTTCCCCGGCCTGTTCGGCCGCAAGGTCGAGTGGCTGCGTGGCGTCGCCGAGGCGGCCCTCGACGGGCGCCTCGACGCGGCGCGGCTGCGCGCCATGCCGAGGGAGCGCGCGCTCACCGAGCTGCGGACCCTCCCAGGCATCGGGCCGTTCGCCGCCGAGCTGACCCTGCTGCGCGGTGCCGGCGACCCCGACCACTTCCCCGGCAACGAGCCCCGCATGCAGCGGGCGATGGTGCGGGCCTACGGCCTCGAGGCGCAGCCGACCCCGGAGCGGCTGCGCGCCATCGCCGAGCGCTGGCAGCCCTACCGCACCTGGGTCAGCCTGCTGCTGCGCACCGAGCTCGAGGACGAGACGCACGAGATCTCCGGCCAGCGACGCTGAAGCGGGCCGTGCCGCGGGCCGAGCGAAGCACGCTACCAGGCAAGACGCCCGCGCTCGGTGGTGCGGTACCATGCGATCGTCTTGCGCGAGTCGAGGAAATGGGAGGTGAGGCCGCCGTGAGCAGCAGCAGCCAACCTCCGAGTACCTACTGACGCCCGTTCGATCCTCGGCGTCACCTGCGGTTCGAGCCATTCCGCGCTACGACCCCGATCAGGGACGCCCCATCTCGGGTCTCTCGACGTGATCCACGTCCTCGTCTCGGAGGTTTCTCATGGCCGACCGGTTCTCTCGTGTGCTGCCGCCGTACCGGCGGGCGCCGCGTCACGCCAGTGACGGGCGCCAGCCGCCGGCCCCTGAGGTGTCGATGGAGCCACGGGCCGCCCCGGTGGCGCCGCCGGTGGAGCAGAGCGTCGTCGGCGCCGCGCTGTACCGGGACGGCCGCCGTGTCGACAGCCCAGCGACCGTGGCGGAGACCGCCAGGCGGCTGCGCGACCAGCCGGGCACGATGGCCTGGATCGGGCTGTACCGGCCGGCCGAGGCCCAGCTCCTGGCCGTGGCGGACGAGTTCGAGCTGCACGAGCTGGCGGTCGAGGACGCCATCGTCGCCCACCAGCGGCCCAAGCTGGAACGCTACGGCGACACCCTGTTCGCGGTGCTGCGCTCCGCCCGCTACCTCGACGACGTCGAAGAGGTCGAGTTCGGCGAGATCCACCTGTTCGTCGGCTCGAACTTCGTGCTGACCGTGCGCCACAGCCAGGCTCCCGACCTGGCGGCGGTCCGCCGCCGCATGGAGGACGACGCCGAGCTGCTCGCGCTGGGGCCCGAGGCCGTGCTGTACGCCATCCTGGACAGCGTGGTCGACGGCTACGCCCCCGTGGTCGCCGGCATGCAGAACGACATCGACGAGATCGAGACCCAGGTCTTCAGCGGCGACCCGAACGTCTCACGGCGCATCTACGAGCTGTCCGGCGAGGTGATCGAGTTCCAGCGCGCCGCGCGCCCGCTGCTCGGCATGCTGGAAGGTCTGATGGCCGGGTTCGACAAGTACAGCACCGACCATGAGCTGCGACGCTACCTGCGTGACGTCGCCGACCACGCCACCACCGTGGCCGAGCGCGTCGACGGCTTCCGGCAGATGCTCGCCGACATCCTCACGGTCAACGCCACCCTGGTCAGCCAGGCGCAGAACGAGGAGATGAAGCGCCTCAGCGAGGCCAGCTTCACCCAGAACGAGGAGGTCAAGAAGGTCTCCGCCTGGGCGGCGATCCTGTTCGCCCCGACCGTCATCGGCACCGTGTACGGCATGAACTTCGCCCACATGCCCGAGCTCCACTGGGTCTTCGGCTACCCCTTCGCCCTGACCCTGATGCTGCTGGTCAGCACCACCCTGTACCTGATCTTCAAGCGTCGCGACTGGCTCTGACGGTCGCTGAACCGCCTTCCTCCTGGAAGAGGTACGCCGCTTCGAGCCGGGCGCCGCGGTCCTGGTCGAGGACACCTTCGGCAAGGGCCATGCCACCAGGAGCGTGGACGGTGAGTCCATCGGTGTGGTGGTGCAGAGCTAGCCGCGCCGCTGCCCGCCGGCGAGCGAGCGGGTGAAGAAGTCGGCGACCAGCTCGGTGAGCTGCGCGGGGGTGGGCCGCTGCGACGGGTCGTCCAGGCCGTGGCCGGCGCCGTCGACCAGCACCAGCCTGGCCGGCACCCCGGCCGCCTGCAGCCGCGCGGCCAGCTCCTGGGAGTGCCTGGGGTGGTCGCCGGTGCCGTGCAGCAGCAGGAACGGCGGGTCGTCACGCGTGCTCTGGGCTCCGGGTGCGGCGTCGAGGTAGGTGACCGGGCTGGCGGCGCGGCGTGCGGCCGGCGAGCCGCCCAGCGCGAGGCGGACGGCCGCGCGCACGAACGGCTCGGCGTCGCCCAGGTCGGTGAGGTCCGCCACCCCGAACATGTCGACCACGGCCTCGACCCGGCTCGGCTGCTCGGCGTACTGACCGTGGTCGAAGCCGGCCTGCGGCCCGGCCAGGCCGAGCAGCGCCACCAGGTTGCCGCCGGCGCTCGACCCCCAGGCGCCGATCCGGTCGCGGTCGATCCCCAGCGTGGTGGCGTGGGCGCGCAGGAACCGCACCGCGCACTTGGCGTCCTGGAGCTGCGCCGGCCAGGGGCTCAGCGGCGGCAGGCGGTAGTCGACCGAGGCGACCACGAAGCCACGCTGGCCGAGCACGGCGCGTAGCCGCGGCACCAGCGCGCCGGCGTGGTTGGCGAGCCCGGCGCCGAGCCCATCGGGTTTGCGGTCGCCGAAGATGAAGCCGCCGCCGTGTACGTACAGGGCGACCGGGGCCGGCCGCGCCGCGCCGGCGGGCGGCTCGTAGACGTCCATGGCCAGGGCGCTGCCGTGCTGGGTGCAGTAGGTGACCGTGGTCATCGTGCCGGCTGGAAGGCTTGCCGGCAGCGGGCCGCCGGCGCGGGTGACGGTGGTGAACCCGTCGGTCGCGAACGCCACCCCGCCGAGGGTGAGCAGCAGCGTCAGCAGCAGCGGCGGGGTGCTGGCGAGCACCACCCCGACCGGGCGGCGCACCCGCGGCAGGCGTGGCCAGCGCAGCGCCGCCCAGCCCAGACCCACCGCCGCGAGGGCTTCGAGGGCGGCGCACAGCACGTCGGCGAACCCGACCGTGGTGTCCAAGGGCAGCCACGGGTTGGGCCCGGGCAGCCCTGTGGTGCGGGCCAGCGCCCAGGCCGCAACCACCGCCAGGCTCACCGCCAGGGCGGCGACCACACGCCGCCTGGTCGGCGCGACCAGCAGCCCGACCGCCAGGCCGGCCTGCGCGACGCCGGCGGCGGCGAACAGGATCCCGTACGCCAGGCTGGCCTGCAGGAGCGCGGGCAGCACCGCCAGGTAGACCACCGCCCCGCCGAGGCTGAACGCGGCCACGCTGACCAGCAGCGGTCCGCGACCGCGCCGGCTGGACTGCTGCACGGGCCGCCACCTTTCGCCGATCGAGCCGGAGCTGGACACGGTCGAAGGTATGCGGGTGCGGCGCCGAGGTCGTCAGACCAGCGGCGCGAGTGCGCTGCACCCTGGTGGTAGGCGCCGACCGCACCGGCTGCACCCTATGGGGTAGTCAGGGCGACGCCGCGCCTGGTGCGCAGTCAGGAGATGCCGCTTCGAGGACGCGGTCAGGCGCTGGCGGGCCGCTCGGCGACGCGGCGGCGGACCTCGTCCATGTCGACCGCGCGGGCCTTGGCGATCAGGTCCTCCAGGGCCGGCTCGGGCAGCGCGCCGGGCTGCGCGTACAGCACGACCTTGTCGCGGATGACCATCAACGTCGGAATCGACATGATCCCGAAGGTGGCGGCCAGCTCCGGCTGGGCTTCGGTGTCCACCTTGCCGAACACGAGGTCGCCGTGGCGCTCCGCGGCCTGCTCGAACACCGGCGCGAACCAGCGGCACGGCCCGCACCACTCGGCCCAGAAGTCGACCAGCACCATGTCGCTGCCGCCGGCGACCTCCTCGAAGTTGTCCTTGGTCAGCTCGACCGTCGCCACCATGACCGTCCTTCCCAATTCCCAGCCGAGAGGTGTCCCTGGGTATGAACGGCCGCGCGGGGCGGCACATTCCGGCTCCGCTCACCTGCGCGGCGCCTTCAGCCGAAGGACGAGGGCTGCTGGGTGGCCCAAGGGCGGCCCTCGAGGCTCGTAACGGACGCGTAGCGCTTCCGCGACGGTGGCCGAGGATCCTGGCCGCGAAGCACGCAGCGAGGAGTGATCGCGAATGACCACCACCCCCGTCGCGCGGCGGTCCCTCACCTGGAGGAGCCTGGTCCGCCTGGCGCTGGCCGGCGACCTCGTGCTCCTGCTCGCCCAGGGAGTGGCGCGCCGCGACCAGGAGACGCTCGCGATCGCCGCGGTCATGCTCCTTGGCGCCGGGCTGCTGCGCTGGCGCGGTGGGCCGGCAGGCCTCGGGCTGCTGTGCCTGTCGTTCGCCAACCTCGAGCTGTGGATGCTGCCGGCCGCGCTCAGCAACGCGGGCCACCGCGCGGGGCCGGTCGGCATCCTGCTGCCCGCCGCGCTGGCGGCGGCCTCGCTGGCCGGCCTCGTCGGCGGCCTGGCCGCGATCGCGCACCGGCGGGACCCGTCCGCGGGCGGCGGCGTGGCCCGCCGGGTCGGGCTCTGGGCGGTCGCGGCGGTCGCGGGCGCGCTGCTGGTCGCCGCGGTGGTCGGGCCCGGCCCGGCCAGGCCGGCGCCAGGTGGCGAGCTGGCGCTGAACCTGAGCAACACGGCCTTCCACCCGGCGACCCTGGTCGCCCCGAGCGGCCGGGTGACCGTCTCGGTGGCCAACCACGACCTGTTCTGGCACTCGTTCACGATCGACCATGCCGCGGTGAGCGTTGACGTCCCGGTCGGCGGTGCGCGGCGGGTCGGCTTCACCCTCCCACCGGGCAGCTACCAGTTCTACTGCCGGGTCCCCGGCCACCGGCAGGCCGGCATGGTGGGCACGCTCGAGGTCGGCTGAAGCTAGCCGGAACCGGCGTTCGCGGACGCCTCGGCGAGGCGGGCGTGCAGCCGCGCCCGGATCTCCTCCGGTGTGTAGGCGCGGCGCTGGCGCTGTCCGCGGACGATCACCACCCCGGTGGCGGCGACGCCCACGAAGGCTGCCAGGCCGAGTATCTTCCACCAGCGCATGTACCTAGGATACGGCCGTGCCCGAGATGCGCATCGGCCTCGACGAGGCCCTCGACCTGACACGGACCGCCGACGTGTGGCTGTTCCGCGGACGCACGCTGGCCGACCGCGCCGTCCAGGTGAGCACCAACAGCCCGGTCAACCACGTCGGCATGTCCGTCGTCATCGACGACCTGCCTCCCCTGATGTGGCATGCCGAGCTCAGCCGCTCCCTGCCCGACCTGTGGTCAGGCACCCGCCACCGCGGTGCCCAGCTGCACGACCTGCGCGAGTCGGTGCTGAGATGGGCCACCAGGTACGGCCAGCGGGTGTGGCTGCGCCAGCTCGACCGGCCGGTCATGCGCGACATGGAGGACGCCGTCCTGCGCACCATCGCGCGCCTGGACGGGACCCCGTTCCCTTCCGCGGCTCGGCTCGCGTCGCGCTGGCTGCGTGGACGGGCGCCGGCGATGGGGCGGGGTGCGCGGGACGCCAACCTGGAGACCGCCTACTGCGCGGAGGTCGTCGCCGTCACCTACCAGGCCATGGGGCTGCTCCCCGCCGGGCGCCAACCGAGCTGGTACGACCCCGGCCGCTTCTGGAGCGGCGACCGCCTCGAGCTGCCGCAGGGATCCCAGCTCGGCGGCGAGATCGCCGTGCACATCCCTGCCGATGCCGCTGCCACGACGCAGGTCCCCAGCGCCGGCGACTGAGCACGCGGGAGCTTCTGCTCGTGCACTCCTCAGTCCGGCTCGCCCGCGGGCTCGGCGGGGGGGCTGCGGCGCCAGGGAACCAGCTCGTAGACGGTGCCCGGACGCGGGTAGGACCCCTTCTCGGCGAGCCTGCGGCGGTAGCCGTGGACCGGCGTGCTCGACGGGTCCGTGCGGATGTCGACCACCGCCGGGCGATCGGCCGCGAGGGCGGCGTCGAGGGCGTCGCCGAGCTCCCCCGGCCGCTCCACGCGCAGCCCGACGCATCCGAGCGCCTCGGCCACTCCCGCGTAGCTCGGCCGCAGCCGCTCGCTTTCCAGGTCGACGGACTGCCGCAGTCCTTCGAAGAACAGGTGCTGCCAGATGGCGAGCCAGGAGAGCGAGCCGTTGTTGAGGACGAGGTTGACCGAGCGCAAGCCGAGCTGCGCGTGCGTGGCCAGCTCCCCCAGCGCGTAGGAGAAGCCGCCGTCGCCGCTGACGGTGACGATGCGGTCGGCTGGCCGGGCCGCGGCGGCCCCGATCGCCGCCGGCAGCGCGTAGCCGAGCCCCCCCTGCCCCCTGGCGTAGAGGAAGTCGCGCGCCGCGCGCCGCGCCGGCAGGTGGGCGGCGGTCCACCCCGCGGAGAAGCTCGCGTCGCTCACCACCACGTCGCCGGGGCGGAGCCGTGCCGCAAGCTCGCGCATCACCCGCTGTGGCCGGATGGGGACCGCGTCCGAGCCCTCGTCCACGGAGCGCTGGCGCGCGGACTCCTCGATCACCTCGTGTGCGGCCCGCCGCCACTGCGGCCTGGCGCGGCCGCGCAGCAACGCCAGCAGTCCGGCCAGCGTGGCCCGGGCGTCGCCGTTCAGGGCGACGGTCGGCCGGAAGGTGCGCCCGAGCTCGCTGGGATCCGCGTCGAGGTGGATGGTTGCCTGGTGGGCGAGCGGGAGCGACCAGTTGTGGCTGGTGTTCTGCCCGACCTTGCAGCCGCACCAGAACACCACGTCCGCCCTGCGGGCGAGCTCGAGCGACGCCGTGGTGCCCAGGGGATTCAGCACGCCGGCCGCGTAGGGCGCCGTCTCGTCCACGGCGCCCTTGCCGCTGAAGCTGGTGACCACCACCGCGTCGAGCCGTTCGGCCAGCGCGGCCAGCTCGGTCGTGGCCCGCGACGCGTGCACTCCCCCACCGGCGACGACGACCGGCCGCCGAGCCTCTTCCAGCAGGGCCGCGGCCTGCTCGATGCTGTCCTGGGAGGCCACCGGACGGTAGGCCGGAGCGCGGCGGTAGCGGTCGTCCACCTCCAGGTCCGCGTCGTCGGGCTGCCACTCGGCGTCCAGCACGTCGTGGGGCACGACCAGCGCCACCGGACCCGGCCGGCCGCTGGTCGCGACGCGGAACGCGGTCCGCACCATCTGCGGCAGGCTCACCACGCTCGGGACCCAGAGGGCGGCCTTGGTGATCGCCGAGAGGAGCGAGAGCTGGTCGAAGCCCTGTGAGGCCACGCCCATCTCCCGGTACGGAGCCCAGTCCCTGGGCAGCTCGCCGACGAGCGCGACCAGCGGCACCGAGGCGTTGTAGCTCTCCACCAGGCCGTCGCTGAGCTTGGTGGTGCCTGGCCCCACGGTGACGTCGCAGACACCCGGGCGCCCGGTCAGCCGGGCGAACGCGTCGGCGGCGTAGGCGGCCGAGCGCTCGTCGCGGACGAGGGCGTGCCGGACGTGGGCCTCCCGTCGAGCGAGACCGTCGTAGAGGGCGGCCGTCTGGCCGCCCGGCTGACCGAACACGTGCGTCACGCCGTAGCGCACGAGCAGCTCGGCCACGAGGTCCCCGACGTGGGTCATCGCGGCACGGTCCCGTCGACGGCGGCGCGGTGCCGGTCCAGCTTCGGCCGGAACGCCGTGGCGCGGTCGGCGTCGGGGGCGAAGCGGCGGCTGATCCCGACCCGTTCGGTCGCCTCGGCCAGTGACGCGTACGCCCCGAGCCCGACGCCCGCCAGCAGCGCCGCGCCGAAGGTGCCTGGCTCGGCCTGGTCGGGAACCTCGACGGGCATGCCGAGGAGGTCGGCCTTGAGCTGCATCCACCAGCCGGACCTGGCCCCTCCGCCCGCGACCCGGCAGCGCTGGACCGGGCTGCCGGCGTCGCGCAGCGCGGCGATGGCGAACGAGAGGTCGCAGGCGACGCCTTCCATGGTCGCCTTGACCAGTTCGAGGGGCGAGGTCGCCAGGGTGAGCCCGGAGATCACGCCCGCGGAGTGGCGGGCGTCCGGCCACGGCGCCGGTGTCCCCGAGAGGTGCGGGACGACCAGCACCGGGCTCGGGTCCTGGCCGGCATCCCGCAGGCGGGCCTCGAGGTCGCGCAGCCCGGTCCCGGTCACGGTGCGGGCCCAGTCCACCACGCTGGTGCCGTTGGGGCTGCGCGCCCACAGGCCCTTGCCAGGCGTGCTGGGCTGAGGGGTCACGGCGAGCCGGGAGCCGGTCACCCGGCGCAGGTGGGGTCGGGCGACCGGTGCGACCACCGACTCCCAGGTCCCCACCGCCACCAGGGCGTCCCCTTCTTCCACCACCGCGGAGCCGAGCGCCGCGCAGGAGCCGTCCCAGCTGCCGACGACGAAGGTGCAGCGGGACGGCAGGCCGAGCTCCTGGGCGGCTCGGGGACGGATCCGGTCCAGCGGCGTGGCCCAGGGCACGATCTCGGGGAGCAGCCGTCCGTCGAGGTCGAGGGCGGCAAGCCGCTCGCTGGACCAGTCGCCGGTGGCGAGGTCGAAGAGGAGGAACCCCGATGCCAGCGCCGGATCGACCACCGGGCGACCGACCAGGCGCAGCGAGGCGAGCTCGTGCCACCCCAGGAACCAGCGCGCCCTGTCCAGGGTGCGCGGCGCCTGCTCACGCCACCACAGCAGCCGGTTGGTGGGGTCCATGTGGTCGGGGACGTGGCCGCAGGCCCGGATCCACCGCTCGCGTGAGCGCGGCAGGATGGCGGCGGCCTCCGACTCGGGGCGTCGGCTGTCCGCGGTCCGCAGGCACGGCCCGAGCGCGCTCCCGTCGCTCCGCGACGGGAAGCCCTCGCGCCCCGAGGCCGAGACGGCCAGCGCCGCCGGCGGGTCGTGGCGCAGGCGAGGACTGGAGGTGAGGCGCCGCACCACCCGAACCGTGGCGCGCCACACCTCGTCCGCGTCGCTCTCCGACAGACCGGGCGCCGGGTGGAGGGAGGGGGCGGCCTCGAGGGCACGGGCCAGCAGGGCTCCGGACTCTCGATAGGCGACCGCCTTGACGGCACTCGAGCCGATATCGATGCCGATGAGACTCATCGCACGCTCTCCGACGGCCTCCGCGGGTCAAGGGAGGTCACACTACCAAGCAGAGCGAGCCGCAGACAGGCCGCCCCCGAGCCGGTAGCGTTGGCGTCCAGACCATGGACGACGACGGCGGCGGGCTGCCCTCACCGGCCCTCATCGTGCGCACGGCCGCGTTCGAGGCGAACGTCGCGGCCGCGGACGAGCTGCTGCGCGGCAGCCGGAAGCGGCTGCGGCCCCACGTCAAGACGCACCGCACGCCCGCGCTGGCGTTGCGCCAGCTCACGGCCACCACGGCCGGGCTCACCTGCGCGACGGTCGGCGAGGCCGAGGCGATGGTCGACGCCGGCGCCGACGACGTGCTCGTCGCCAACGAGGTGATCCAGCCCGGGAAGCTCGCGCGGCTCGCGGCGCTGGCACGCCGCGCGCGGGTTGGTGTCGCGGTCGACTCCGCCGAAGGCGTGCGGGCGCTCGGCGAGGCGGCGCGGCGGGCGGCCGGCGAGGTGCTCGCGCTGGTCGACGTCGACGTCGGACTGGGGCGCTGCGGCGTGGCCGGTCCGGCCGCGGCGGTCGAGCTTGCCCGCGTGGTGGAAGGCACGCGCGGGCTCAGGCTCGCGGGGATCATGGGCTACGAGGGCCGGCTGCGCGCCGACCGCCACGACCGCGCGGCGACGATCGCCCGGGCGTACGAGACGCTCGCGGAGACCAAGGAAGCCTTCGACCGTGCGGGCCTCGCGGCCGGCACGGTGTCCTCGGCGGGCACCTCGACGCTCCGCGAGGCGCTCGCCGACCCCACCATCACGGAGGTCCAGGCGGGCACCTACGCTTTGTGGGAGGCGAACCTCGACGGGCTGCCGCTGCCCTTCGTCCCCGCGTGGGCGGTGGTGGCGACCGTGATCAGCCGGACCGGGGACCGCGCCGTGCTCGACGTCGGCCGCAAGTCGATCGCGTGCGACTACGGGCCTCCGGTGCCGCTGGCGGACGGCGCGGTGCTCGAATCCATCCACGAGGAGCACACCACGCTGCGCTTCGGCGCTGCCGCGCCGGCCCTCGGCGACCGGGTCGAGCTGCGGCCGGGACACGTCCGGCTGACGTTCAACCTTCACGACGCCGTCTGGCTGGCGCGTGACGACGGCTCGGTGGAGCCGGTCGCGGTCGCCGCGCGTGGGCGGTCGTGGTGACCAGCTGTCGCCCGCTGCTCAGCCCTCGTCCAGCCCTTCGTAGAGCGCCCTGATCGCGAGCACGTGGTCGCGCACGCGCACCGCCGCGCGCTCGCCGTCCGCGTCCCGGACCGCCTGGTAGATCCCCCGGTGCTCGTCGACGTCCCAGGTCCCGAAGCCGTCCGCCAGCTCCTGCAGGCGCGGCACGCGGTCGAGCATCCGGTGGAAGAGCGAACGGACGATGCCGCTGAGGACCTCATTCTTGGCGGCCTCCGCCAGCCGGACGTTGAACTCCACGCCGAGCTTGGTCGCCCGGTCCGCCGACCCGCCCGTCGCGAGGCGCTGCTGACCCTCCAGGACCTTCTCCAGCGCCCGCAGGTCGGCCTCGCTGCGACGCGCCGCGGCGAGGCGGGCCACCTCCGGCTGCACCACCAGCCGCGCCTCGATCAGCGCGTTGGTCTGCGCCCGGACGAGCGCGGGCGCGACCGGCTCGTGGTCCAGGCGCGAGGACGCCGACGAGGCGACGAACACCCCGCGGCCGTGCCGGATGTCGAGCGCCCCGAGCGCGGCGAGGCCGTTCAGGGCCTCCCGCACCGTCGAGCGGCCAACGCCCAGCTGCTCCGCCAAGGCCCGCTCCGACGGCATGCGCGTGCCCCCTGGCTGCGTCCGGACGGCCTCCAGCAGCCGCTCGGCGACCGTCTCGACCAGCTTCCGCCTGGGGGCCGGCTCGAAGGTGAGCGCTGGCTTGCCGCCTCGGTCCTCCTCAGCGCCGCTGGGAACCTGCTGCGCCATGCATACGACCGCCGTTCTCCACGCCTCCGGCCTGAGCTTGACATGCTCGCAGGACCGCTCAAAGATGGTCAGACCACCATATCACCTGATGAGTCGTGGGCATCGTGGCGGGATGGGAGGACGCAATGGACGAGCGTCCCGTGGTCAAGAGCGACCTCAAGCAAGGAGCCCTCGGGCTCACCGGGGCGACGATGCAGGCGATCACCCACATCGCCCCGGCCATCGCCGCGCTCTTCTTCACCCAGTTCATCGTGTCGCTGGCCGGCATCACCGCCCCGCTCGCCTACGTCGTCGGGGTCGTCGTCGTGCTGATGCTCGGCAACACGCTGGTGCAGCTCTCCAAGCACCTGCCTTCGGCGGGCGGCTACTACACCTACGTGAGCCGCGCCCTCAGCCCGAGGGCCGGCTTCCTGACCTCGTGGATGTACGTGCTGTACTCGCCGCTGTCCGGTGGGCCCATCTATGGCTTCTTCGGCTTCATCCTCTCGGGGGAGCTGAAGGCGAACTACGACGTCAACCTTCCCTGGCTGTGGTGGGTCTTCGTGCTCGTGGGGGCGCCCTTCACCGCGTTCCTGCAGCACCGTGGCATCGAGCTGTCCGCCAGGGCGCTGCTGGTCCTCGGCGGCGCCGAGATCCTGATCGTGCTGGCGCTGGCCATCTCCGGCTTCGCCAACCCCGGCCCTGGCGGGTTCTCGCTGTCGGTCTTCGACTTCGGCAACAAGCTCGCCCTTTCCGGCTTCACGCTGGCGATCGTGCTCTCCGTCCAGGGCCTCACGGGGTGGGAGGCCGCGGCGCCCCTCGCCGAGGAGACCAAGGACCCGAGGCGCAACGTGCCGCGGTCGGTGATGCTCTCCATCACCATCCTGGGGATCTTCCTGGTGCTGACGTTCTGGGGCGTGATCACCGGGTTCGGCGTCGACAACGTCGACAGCCTGATCAACTCCGAGGAGCTGCCCGGCCTGTCCCTGGCGCACAAGCTCTGGGGCGGGGCGTGGTGGCTGATCCTCGCCGCCTTCTTCACCTCGACGCTGGCCGTCTGCCTCGCCACGGCGAACGTCGGGACGCGCATGTGGTACGGGATGGCCCGCAGCGGCTCGTTCCCGCGGGCGCTCGCCAAGGTCCACCCGACCTACCGGACACCGACCAACGCAATCCGGCTGCAGATGTGCCTGGCGCTCGCGAGCGGCGTGGTCGGCGGCCTCTGGTTCGGAGCCGACGTCTCCTTCTTCTTCATCGACGGGTTGATCCTGGTCCTCGGCGTGGCGTTCGTGTACGTCATGGCCAACGCCGCCGTCGGCCGTTACTACCTGGGCGAGCGCAGGAGCGAGTTCAACCCGCTGCTGCACCTGGTCTTCCCGATTGTCTCGTCGGCGGTGCTGCTGTACGCGATCGCGGTCTCCTTCCAGCCGTTCTGCTCGACGGTCTGCCCGGCCTCGCCGTTCAAGTGGGCGCCGCTGGTCGACGGGGTGTGGCTGCTGCTCGGCGTCGGCGTCCTGGTCTACTACCGTGCCAACGGTCGCGAGGACTGGGTGCGGCGGGCTGGCGCCGCCCTCGGTGAGAGCGAGGCCGAGCTCGAGCGGACGGTCGGCTACCCGTAGGCCACGCCTTGAAGAAGTTCGTCAACGACCCGCTCGACGCGGTCGAGGAGATGCTCCAGGGCTTCCTCGGGACGCACCGCGAGCTGGTGCGGCGACTCGACGAGGCCCGCGTGGTGGTGACGGCGACGCCGCGGCCGCGGGGGACGCGGGTGATCAGCGGGGGTGGCTCCGGCCACGAGCCCGCCCTGCTCGGCTACGTCGGCGCGGGGCTGCTGGACGCGGTGGTCGTCGGTGACCTGGTGTCCTCACCGCCGGCGCCGGCGGTGCTCGAGGCGATCCGCGCGACCGACACCGGCGAGGGCGTCCTGATCCTGATCGGCAACTACGCCGGCGACGTCATCAACTTCGAGATGGCCGCGGAGTGGGCCCTCGAGGAGGGCCACCAGACCGCGATCGCGGTGGTCACCGACGACGCGGCCGGCGACGACCTCGGCGACCTCCGGTCGCGGCGCGGCCTGGCAGGTGGCGTGCTGGTGTGGAAGGTCGCCGGGGCCGCGGCGGCGGCGGGCGGCTCCCTGGAGGAGGTCCGACGCGCCGCGGCGGCGGCGATCGACCACGTCCGCACCGTCGCCGTCGCGCACGGACCGGGCACGATCCCAGGCTCCGACCATCCCGCGTTCGCGGTCGCCGATGGCGCGTACCAGTTCGGCGTCGGGCACGGCGAGCCGGGCATCAGGAGCGAGCCGATGGCCCCCGCCGACCAGGTGGTCGACGCGATGCTGGAGCGGTTGCTGGCCGAGGGGTTCCTGCACGAGCCCGGTGGCCGCGCCGTCACCATGGTGAACGGGCTCGGAGCCGTGCCGCTGCTGGAGCTCTACATCGTCCAGCGGCACCTGCGGGCGGAGCTGGCGCGGGTGGGGGTCGCCGTGCACCGGAGCTTCGTCGGGCAGTTCTACACCGCGTTCGAGACGGCCGGCTTCTCCATCCCCCTGCTGCAGGTCGACGACGAGCTCGCCCGGCTGGTCGACGCTCCGGCGCTCGCGCCCCACTTCCGGGTCGACCACTGGCCGCGACGATGAGCGACGCTGGCGCGCTGCTGCAGGTCCTGCATGCGATCACCGATGAGCTCCCACAGCACGAGCAGCGGCTCAACGAGCTGGACGCCGCGCTCGGCGACGGCGACCACGGGTTCGCGATCACGCGCTGCTGCCGCGCGATCCGTGAGCGGCTGGCGCTGATCCAGGACGCTTCGGTGGCGGAGGCGCTCGCGGCCGTCGGGACGGCGGTGGTCGCCGGCGCCGGAGGGGCGAGCGGCGCCCTGCTCGGCTCGGCGTTGGTCGCGGCGGGACGGGCGGCCGGCGACGGGCAGCCGGTCGACGCGGCGCGCGTCGCCGACATGCTCGACGCGGCGCAGCGGACCATCGCCTCGAGGGGTCGCGTCGGCCGTGGCGACAAGACGATGCTCGACGCCCTCGCTCCCGCCGCCGAGGCGGCGCGCCGCGTCGCCGGCTCTGGCGGCTCGGTCGGCGACGCCGTCGCCGCGGCCGCCGACGCCGCCGAGCAGGGCGCGGAGGCGACCGGCGAGATGGTCGGCAGGGCCGGGCGGGCGCCGCGCCTCGGCGAGCGCTCGCTCGGGCATCCCGACCCGGGCGCCGCCTCCGTGGCCCTGATGCTGCGGGTCGCGGCCGACCGCCTGCGAGGGGCGGGCCCGACGTGAGGGCGCGCGAGGCCCCGGCCCGGATCGCCATCGGGTCCGACGACGTCGGCCGGGAGCTGAAGGAGACGATCGCGGCGCACCTGCACGGGCTGCCCGTACGGTGCCTCGACCTGAGCCCGGCGGGCGAGCGGGACCTCGACGTACCCGAGGTCGCCCAGCTGGTCGCCGAGTCGATCCGGCGCGGCGAGGCCGACCGGGGCGTCCTCGTGTGCGGAACCGGGATCGGGATGGCGATCGCGGCCAACAAGGTTCCGGGGATCCGCGCCGCCCAGTGCCACGACGTCTATACCGCCGAGCACGCCCGCAACAGCAACGACGTGCAGGTGATCGTGTTCGGCTCCCGCGTGATCGGCAGCGAGCTCGCCAAGAGGGTGCTGGAGGCGTGGCTCGCCGCCGAGTTCGAGCCGAACCAGCAGCGGCGCCGGCGGATGGCGAAGCTCGAGGCGCTCGAACGCTCCTACCTGGCGCCTACTCCTCGCTCCCGGCCCCGGCGGTGACCAGCCGCAGCGCTTCGCGCACCGGCGTCGGCTCGTGCTCCGGATCGACCAGCGCGATCAGCGTCAGCGCCGTCCGGGCGAGGTGGCGGACCAGCTGCACGCTCACCGCCCGTCCGTCCCCCGACTCGCACGCCGCGACGATGCCGGCGTGCTCACGGACGGCCTCGGGCCAGGCCAGCGGCGCGGCCATGTAGACACGCCGGTAGCGCTCGGCGTGGTCCGAGAGCTCCCGGGCGAGCCGTTCGATGCGCTCGCCCGCGTACTTTCGCAGCAGCTCGTGGTAGCGCCGGTGCGCCGCCTCCCAAGCGTCGATGTCACGCCCCTCGGAGAGCTGGTTCAGCCGCGACAGCGCCACCTTCAGCTCCGCCAGGTCCCCAGGCGTGTAGCGCGGCACGGTCAGCCGCACCGCCAGCGCCTCGACCAGGACGCGGCTGGCGTAGACCTGCTCGAGGTCGGTCATCGACAGCTCGGCGACCCTGACGCGCCGGTTCGGCGCCGAGTCGATCAGGCCCTCGCGCTGCAGCATCCGCAGTGCCTCGCGCAGCGGGGTCCGGCTCACCCCGAGCCTGGCGGCGAGCTGGACCTGCGAGATCGGCATCCGGGGGTCGAGCTCGCCGCGCAGGATCGCCTCCCGCAGGCGGTCGTGGACGACCTCGGTCGAGAGCTCGGGCGCCGCCGCCGGCCCGGCTTCGCCGGGTTGGCCAGTCCGCTCCGTCTCCATCCGAGGCACGCCGATCCTCGCGGCTGGGCCGCCCTCAGCCGGCCACGGGCCGCTGCTTCGCGGCCAGGCCGGCGGCGACCTCGATCAGCAGGTCCTCCTGTCCAGCGACCGACTTGCGCCGGCCGACCTCGACGAGGACGTCGCGGGCGTCCACCCCGAAGCGTTCGGCGGCGCGGGCGGCGTGGTGCAGGAAGCTGCCGGGCACGCCGGCGAACCCCTGCGTGAGCGTCGTGCGGTCGACCGTCGGCGGGGTCGTCAAGATCGGCCGCACGATCGCGTCCGCGACGTCCTCGAGCTTCCACAGGTCGATGCCGGTGGGGATGCCGATCCGGTCGAGCACCGCGACGAGCGCCTCCATCTGGCAGTTCCCGGCCCCCGCGCCGGCGCCGACCAGGCACGCGTCCGCGAGCGTCGCGCCCTCCTGGAGCGCCACCACGGTGTTGGCCACCGCCAGCGACAGGTTCTGGTGCGCGTGGATGCCCGCCTCGGCCTCGCCACCGAACTCCCCCAGCATCGCCGCGATCCGGGCCTTCACGTCGTCCATGGTGAGCGCCCCGGCGGAGTCCATGATGTGGACGCCGGTCGCGCCCGCGTCGACCATGATCCTGGCCTGCTCGGCGATCGTCTCGGGCGCGGCCATGTGCGGCATCATCAGGTCCCCGTGCACCTCCATGCCGAGGTCGCGGGAGAGGCCGACGTGCTGCGAGGCGATGTCGGCCTCGGTGCAGTGGGTGGCGATCCGCACCAGGTCCGCGCCCAGCTCGGCGGCGCGTTCGAGCTGCCGCTTGGTGCCGATGCCCGGCTGGAACGTCACCGCCAGCCGCGCGCGGCTGATGGCGCGGCGCGCGGCCGACAGCAGCTCGTCGTCGCTGTGGAGCGAGCGCATGTACTGGATCGACGACGCGCCGAGCCCGTCGCCGTGCCCCACACCGATCGAGTGCATGCCCGCCTCGTCCAGCCCGCGGGCGACCAGCTCCACCTGCTCGGGCGTGTAGCGGTGACGGATCGCGTGCGACCCGTCGCGCAGCGTCGAGTCCAGCAGCCGGACCCGTGGCGTGGTGGCGGTCTCGTTCATGTCGTCGCGAACCTTTCCGCGTAGCGCTCGGCGACCCGCACCGCCGCCGACGTCATGATGTCGAGGTTGCCGGCGTAGGCCGGCAGGTAGTCCCCCGCGCCCTCCACCGCGACGAACACGGTCACCAGGCCGTCCGCCACCAGCGGCTCGGCCGCGAGGTGGTAGCCGGGGACGTAGGCGGCCACGCGCTCGACCGCCGCGGCGACCGTCGCGGAGGCCACCGCCGCCTCGAGCGCGGTCTCGGCATAGATGGTGTTGCGCATGACGATCGGCGGCTCCGCCGGGTTGAGGATGATGATCGCCTTGCCCTCGGCGGCAGCGCCGAGCGTCTCCAGCGACCGCGCGGTCGCGACCGTGAACTCGTCGATGTTCGAGCGGGTGCCTGGGCCGGCCGACCGCGACGCGACCGTGGAGACGACCTCAGCGTAGCCAACCGGCGCGGCCGCCGACAGCGCCGCCACGATCGGCACCGTCGCCTGCGCGCCGCAGGTGACCAGGTTGACGTCCGGCGCATCGAGCTGCTCGTCCAGGTTGACGTCGGGCACCACGGCCGGCCCCAGCGCCGCCGGCGTCAGGTCGATGCAGCGCACCCCGCGCGCCGCCAGGGCCGGCGCGTGCTCGGCATGGGCGGACGCCGAGGTGGCGTCGAAGACCAGGTCGAGGTCGGGATGGTCGTCCAGGAACCGTTCCACGCCGTCGGCGCCGGCGCCGAAGCCACGGGCGCGCGCCCGCGCCAGCCCCTCGGAGGCCGGGTCGATCCCGGCCATTCCCAGCAGCGCCAGCGCCGGGTTCCGTGCCACCTTGTAGAGCAGGTCGGTCCCGATGTTCCCGGATCCGAGGATCGCCACCCGCAAGGTCATGGCTGCACCGCTCCCATTCAGAACACCGCGATCGGGTTCACCGGCGAGCCCGTGCCCGCCGCGAGGCGCAGCGGCGCGATGACGCAGAGGAACTCCCAGCGCCCCTCCTCCTCGCAGGCGACGACGAGGTCCTCGAAGAAGAGGCTGTCAAGGAAGTACAGCCCCGTGGCGTTCACCCCGATCGCGTGGATGGGGTACATCACCCCCTCGCAGTTGCTCGGCACGGTCTCGCCGTCGCCGTCGAAGCCGATCGCCGCGATGCCGCGCTCGTGGAACAGCGGCATCGCGGTCGCGTGGAACCCCGCCTTCGACTTGGCCGCGTCCCACGGCCCCTCGACCAGTCGCTTGCGGGCGTGGCCGGTGCGGAAGAACAGGATGTCGCCCTGCTGCAGGCGGACGCCCTGCGCCTGCTCGGCCGCCTCGATCTCCTCCCGGTACACGGCCTCGCCCGGCTCGACCCAGGCCTCCCCGCGCAGCCGGGGGATGTCGAGCAGCACCCCTCGCCCGACGATCCCGTCCTTGGCGACGTCGACCGACTGCAGCGACGCGCCGGCCGAGGACACGGCCCGGTCGACCGGCACGCCGTTGTACAGCAGCCCCTTGTAGGCGACGTGGCACAGCGCGTCGAGGTGGGAGTGCGCGTCGCCGTGGAACTCGATCCCCACGAAGTCGCAGGTGAACCGCAGGTCGCCGGCGTCGCCGATGGGGACGTCCTGGAGCATGGTCATGTGGTGCACGACCGGCTTGGGGTTGTCGGGTCCGGCCTTGGTGTCGAGCGGCCACGAGCACGCGACCGTCCGCCCCGAGCGGACCGACGCCGTCGCGGCGCGCACCCGGTCGGGCGTGATGAAGTTCAGCGCCCCGCGCTGGTCGTCCGCGCCCCAGCGCCCCCAGTGCTTGCAGGACTCGTGGAGGTCGCTGAACTCCCGCGCCGAGACCGGGGTCGGACCGGTCGCCATCTAGTGACCACCTCCGGACTCCTCGAACACCAGCTGCGCCCGGTGCAGCCAGTCCTCCCGCCCCCGCGCGCGCAGCACCACGAGCGCCAGGACCGTGACGACGACCAGGACGACGAAGCACATCAGTCCCCAGTAGACCGGGCCGGTGTGCTGGAACGGGGAGAAGTACGACTTCCACACGACCACCAGCCCCGCCGCCGAGGCGATGGCCGGGACGACGACGTGCAGCAGCGGGTTGAACTGGCTCCTGGCCTCGGTCAGGTAGTACCTCGCCACCCCGATGTTGGCCAGCAGGTACATCGAGATCAGCCCGAGGGTGATCATGTTGGCCCAGGTGAAGAAGGTGTCCTCGGCACCGAAGATGAGCACCAGGACGAAGGCGACGACGTTGACGGCGACCTGGAGGTGGATGGCGTTGTCCGGGGTGCGCCTGCTCGGCACCACCTTGCCGAGCGCCGACGGCAGCACGCCGGAGCGGCCCATCCCGTACCAGGTGCGGGTGCCGCCGTTGAAGCAGGCGATGGAGACCGCGATCGCCGAGTTCAGCAGCGCGAACAGCAGCAGCACCCAGGCACCGCCCCAGACGCGCTGCGCCACGGTGGTCACGGGGAAGGGGATGTCGAAGTTGATCTTGCCGACGTTGTCGGTGCCGAAGCCGACCAGGTAGCCCCAGGTGACGAAGACGAAGTAGGCCATCAGGATCAGGACCGAGCCGACCAGGCCGATCGGGACGTTGCGGCGCGGGTTCCTGCTCTCCTCGGCCAGCGGCCCGGTGGATTCCCAGCCGCTGAAGGCGAAGATCGAGAAGACGATGCCCAGGAACAGGTTGGACGCCAGGTGGAAGTTGCCCGGGTTGAGCGGGGCGAGGCTGAAGCCGCCCGGTCCCGGGCTGGCCAGCGCGGTGATGGCCAGCGCCACCATGATCACGATCTCGATCGTGCCGGTGATGATCAGCAGCCGCTCGGAGACCACGATGCCCGCGTAGGACCACCAGATCACCAGGGCGAGCCCGGCGACGACCCAGATCCACCAGGGGATCGTCACGCCGTACTCGTCCTTGATGGCCGGCTCGAGGACCGTCTTGCCCAGCAGCGACAAGGTCAGCGCGCCGACCGGCGGCAGCCACACCGAGAAGAACACCCCGGCGAAGAAGCCGGCCCGCGGGTGCAGCGTGCGGGCGATCCAGGTGTACCAGCCGCCGGCCGACGGGAACTGCTTGGCGAGCTGCGCGGCCGACAGTGCCTGGAGCGCCAGCAGCGCCCCGCCGAAGAGGTACGCCCACGGCGTGACGATACCTGCGAAACCCACGATGAACACGAACGAGGCGAGAATCGCGAACGATGGAGCGATCGTCGCGATGCCCTGCATCAGCACGCCTGGCAGCCCGACCGCGCCCTCGCGGAGCTCGGTCCTGATGCCTGCCGTACCCGGCTGATCGGTGTTTGTCGCCACCGTCCCCTCCCTTCGGTCCCTGCTGGATTCACCCTTGCCGGGCGATCGTGCCGAGGTCGTCGAGCGTCATCCCGACCTTGGCCGTCTGCCCTCCGTCGACCGCGAACACGGCGCCGGTCACGTAGGAGGCCTCGTCGGAGGCGAGGAACAGGGCCGCGGCGGCGAGCTCCTCCGGCTGCGCCAGGCGGCCGATGGGCATCGCCTCGCCGAACGCCAGCCGCTCCTGCGGCGTCATCACGTCGCTGAGCATCGGCGTGTCGGTCGGCCCCGGCGCGATCGCGTTCGCCCGGATCCCCTGGCGGGCGTGGTCGACGCTGATCGCCTTGGTGAGCATCGCCACGCCACCCTTGGACGCGACGTAGGCGGCCGTCCCCGGCGCAGCGTCGTGGGCTCCGGTGGACGACGAGACCGTGACGATCGCGCCGCCGCCGCGCTCGACCATCGGTGGGATCGCGCTGCGCGCGCACAGGTAGGTGCCGGTCAGGTTGACCCCGATCACCCGCCTCCATTCGTCGGGCTCGGTCTCGACCACCGAACCGAAGCCGAGGACGCCGGCGGCGGTCATCAGCACGTCGAGCCCGCCGAACTCGCTCACGGCGCGATCGACCAGCGCCTGCACCTGCTGCTGGTCGGTCACGTCGACGCCCATGGCGAAGGCGCGCCCGCCCAGCTCCTGGATCTCGGCCGCGACCGCCTTCGCGTGGTCGGCGGCGATGTCCGCGACAGCGACCGCGGCGCCCTCCGCCGCGAACCGCCTGGCGACCGCCCGGCCGATGCCGGAGCCCCCGCCGGTGACGATGGCGACCTTGCCAGCGAGCCTTCCCTGCGGCGTCATTCCGTCCGTCGACCTCCTTTCACTCCGCGGTGCCCTCCAGCCCGAGGTCCTCGATCCCGAGCGACACCCCGAGCGTCGCTCCGCCGTCGACGATCACGTCCTCGCCGGTCATGTACGCGGCATCGTCGGACGCGAGGAACAGCACCACCTTGGCGATGTCCTCGGGCGTGCCGTAGCGGCCGACGGGAATGCGCTTGAGGTACTCGGGCCCGGCGACCGGATCGTCGATCAGCGCGGCCGACAGGCGCGTATGGATGATCCCGGGGTCGATCGCGTTGATCCGGATCCGGTGCCTGGCCAGGTCGAGCGCGGCGTTGCGCACGAACATCACGATGGCGCCCTTGGTCGCGCTGTACGGGACGTTCGACTCCTCGGCGAAGAACGCGTTGGTCGATGCGAACACCACCATCACGCCGCCGCCCCGCCTGGCCATCTCGCGGCCGGCCTGGCGGGTCGTGAGGAAGACGCCGGTGAGGTTCACGTCGACCACCCGCCGCCAGAGGTCCTCGGGGAACTCCAGCAGCGGCCGCAGCTCCACGATCGCGGCGGTGTGCACCAGCACGTCGATGCCGCCGAACCGTGCGACCGTCCGCGCGACCGCGGCCTCGACGTCCGACGCCTTCGAGACGTCCCCGCTGACGGCCTCGACCGGGAAGCCGCGCGCCTGCAGCTCGGTCGAGGTCGCGCTGAGCGTGTCGGCCTCGATGTCGAACAGCGCCAGGTTCGCGCCCTCGGAGCCGAAGCGCTCCGCGCAGGCCCGGCCCATGCCCTGCGCGCCGCCGACGATCAGGACGGTGCGGCCGTCGAAGCGGCTCATGCGGATGCTCCGTTCCCTGGGGAGACGAGGATCTTGACCTGGTCGCCCGCGGGATCGGCGAGCCGCTCGATCCCAGCGGGGACCAGGTCGTCGAGGTCGATCTTGCTGGTCACGATCCGTTCGACCGGCAGCGTCCCCGCCGCGACCTGGGCGAGGATCCGCGGCGTGTCGTAGAACTTGAACGACCAGACGCCGGCGAGCGTCAGGTCCCGCCAGACCCACCCCTCCGGCTGGACCGTCCGCGGTCCCAGGTGGATCGCGATCACCGCGACGGTCCCGGCGCGCCGTACCGAGGCGACGCACGCGTCCAGGCCCGGCTGGCTGCCCGAGCACTCGATGGCGCAGTCCGCGCCGAGCCCGTCCGTGCGCTCGAGCACCTCGGCGGAGACCTCATGGGTGCCTGGATCGAGCGCCGCCGTCACCCCGAGGCGCTGCGCCAGCGCGCGCCTGGACGGCTGCGGCTCCGAGACGAAGATCGAGCCGGCATTGGCCGCCCTGCAGACCAGCACGGCCAGCTGCCCGATCGGCCCGGCGCCGGTGACCAGGACCGAGCCGCCGGGCCGCAGGCCGGAGCGCTCCACTCCGTGCACCACGGTCGCGAGCGGCTCGAGCACCGCGCCCTGCTCGAACGAGACGCCGTCAGGCAGCGCGACGGCCTGGTACGCGGGGACGACGGCCTCCCCGGCCAGCCCGCCCCACGGCCAGGTCACGCCGGTGAGGCGCAGGTTGGCGCAGAGGCCCTGGCGGCCGCGGACGCAGTAGTAGCAGCCGCCGCAGAACACGTGCGGCAGCACCGCCACACGGTCACCCGGTCGCGGACGGTCCACCCCGTCGCCGACCTCCGCGACCACCGCGGAGAACTCGTGCCCGATCACCTGTGGCAGGCTCTCGGCCGGCGTGTAGAGCGGGCCGTGCAGGTACTCGTGCAGGTCCGTGCCGCAGATGCCGCACCACACCGGCGTCACGCGGACCTGGCCGGGCGGCGGCGCGCCCGGCGCGGGCACCTCCTCCACCCGCAGGTCCTGGTTCCCGTGCAGCCGCGCGGCGAGCATCCGCCCCTCCGATCAGATCGCCGTCATGCCGCCGTCGGCGGCCCAGACGGCTCCGGTGACGTACGAGGCCTCGTCCGAGGCGAGGAACGCGATCACGTTGGCGACCTCGGCGGCCGTGCCCTGCCGGCGCAGCGGGATGGTGGCGATCAGCCGCTCGTGGGCCGACGGGCGCTCGACGTAGTCGTTCATGGGGGTGTCGGTGTAGCCGGGGATCACGCCGTTGACCCGGATCCCCTCGGCCGCGTAGTCGTTGGCGAGCACGCGGATGAGCCCGTACACGCCCGCCTTGCTGGAGCTGTAGGCGTCCAGGCCCGGCGCGAGCCCGTACAGGCCGGTCGGGGACGCCGTGCACACCACCGCCCCGCCCCCGCCGCGCAGCAGCGCCCGGATGCCGTGCTTGCAGGTGAGGAACATCCCGGTGAGGTTGACCTCGAGCACCCGGCGCCAGACGGCGGCGTCCAGCCGGTCGGCACGGTCGTCCTGGCCGGCGAGCAGGATGCCGGCGTTCGCCACCACCGTGTCCAGCCCGCCGAACGCCTCCTCGGCCTCCTTGACGGCGTGTTCGACTTGCGCCTCGTCGGCGACGTCCGCGACCAGCGCGACGGCGGCTCCGGCCGCGGCGGCCGTCTCGGCCGCGGCCGCCTGGTCCACGTCGAGGCAGCCGACGCGCGCGCCCTCGGCGGCGAGCTTGAGCGCGGCGGCCCGCCCGATGCCCTTACCGGCGCCGGTGACCACCGCCCGCCTGCCCTCCAGCCGCCCGCCCACGACCGCGCCCTCAGTCGCCCACGTAGGCGACGGCTTCGATCTCGATCAGCATCCCCGGGACCTGGTGCAGATCGCTCCCCACCGTGGTCCTGGCGGGGTAGGGCTCGGAGAAGCGCTGCTTGTAGATCGCGTTGTAGCGGGGGAAGGAGTTGGTGTCGGCCAGGTGGACGCTCACCTTGACGACGTCGGTCAGCCCCGCGCCCCCGGCGCGCAGGACCGCCTCGATGTTGTCGATGGTGACGTTCGTCTGCTCCTCGATGGTGTCGCCCACGACCTTCCCGTCGGGTCCGATCGGGCCCGTGCCGGTGACGAAGATGAAGTCTCCGGCTCGCCAGCCGTGCGAGTAGGCGCCGAGCGGCGGTGCGCCGTCCGCTGCCTTGATCACGCGCTTGGGCATTGCTCCCCCCTTCCGCTCGTCACGTGTGGGCGGCGACCCGCCCCCCGACCCGTTCCTCGATGAACCTGGCGACCTCCTCCACCAGGTCGAGCATCCGTTCGAAGTCCTCCTCCGGCGTAGTCAGCGGCGGCTTGAACTTCAGGACGTTGCCTCCGATCCCGCCGAACTGGCAGAGCAGGCCGTGGTCGATCGCGAAGCGCCACGCCTCGGCGCAGGCCTTGGTGGCCGGCTCCTTGGTCGCCCGGTCCAGGACGAAGTCGACGCCGACGAACAGGCCGGGCCCGCGGACGTCGCCGATCACCTCGAACCGTTCGGCCAGCTCCTGGAACCTGCCGGTGGCACGGGCGCCGAGCGCCCGCGCGCGGTCGGCCAGCCGCTCCTGTTCCACCACGTCCAGGACGGCCATCCCCGCCGCCGCCGCGAGCGGCTGGTTCATGAACGTGAGGATGTTCCAAGGCTCGGCCTCGACCGCGTCGTCCACCAGGTCGGCCCGGACGGCGAGCGCGCCGACCGGGACGCCGCCGCCCAGCGCCTTCCCGGCGACCAGCATGTCGGGCCGCAGGTCGAACAGGTCGCTGGCCCAGGTCGCGCCGCAGCGCGCCAGGCCCGTCTGGATCTCGTCGACGACCAGCAGGACGCCGCGCTCGCGGCAGGCGCGCTGCACCGCCTCGTAGTACCCGGGCGGGAACACGACGTGCCCGTTGGGGCCCTGCACCACCTCCATCACGAACGCGGCCACCTGGCCGTAGCCGCCGTCCATGGCGTTCTCGAGCGCGCCGACCGAGGCCCGCCAGGCATCGGGCCCCTCGCCGAGCGGGTTGCGGTAGGCGTCGGCGTTGGGCACCTGGCGGAAGGTGGGCCAGCGCACCGCGCCTGGCAGCCAGGCGCGGTCGGGCGCGATGCCGGACAGGCTCATGGTCGCCAGCGACATGCCGTGGTAGGCGCCGTGGAGCGAGAGGACCTCGGTGCGGCCGGTGACCCGCATGGCCAGCTTGACCGCCGCCTCGATCGCGTCGCCGCCGCCGGCGAGCAGCGCGACCTTCGTGAGCCCAACGGGGGTGAGGCCGGCCAGGCGCGCGCAGTACGCCACCACTGTGTCGCTCTGGTGCAGGATGCTGGTGGTCGGCAGCGTCGCCATCTGCCTGGCGACGGCCGCGGCGACGCGCGGGTTCGCGTGCCCCACCATCGCCGGCCCCGCCGACCCGGACATGGTGTCGAGGTACAGCCGGCCAGAGGCGTCCCAGAGGCGCGCGTTCTCGCCCCGGACGAACGTCACGCACGGGTCGCGCCGCAGCGAGTGCAGGACGAACCGGTCCGGCGAGGGCCGGGATCCGACGGCGTCCACCGCGATCCCCGGTCAGGTCCGCAGGCCGCGGGCTGCCACGCGCCAGACCCGCTCGACCCGGTCGCCCCGCACGCCGACGATCTCGTTCGTCAAGTTGCAGCAGGTGCACGCGTGGAACGGGTAGAAGCGCAGCTTCTCGCCCAGCGCCACGGCGCCCTCGGCGTGGCCCATGCCGTGCTCCTCGGTGAGCCGCTCGATCACCACGCGGTCGTCGGTCGAGAACGTCATCGCCGGCGGGGCCTCCTGCGCGTTCCCGGTGCCGACCACGCCACGGTCGCCGGAGAACGTCTTGGACCCGCCGTCGATGGTGAGGCCGCCGTCGCCCCAGCGGCTGACCACCCGGCAGAGCGCCGTCAGCGCCAGCTGGTCCTTGCCGGCGCTGCCCTCGTTCAGGTGCATCACGTCGTAGAAGACGTAGGTCCCTGCCCGCACCTCGGTGACGCCAGGGACCTCGGCCACGTACTTGCCGGTGAAGCTGCCGCCCGCCGTCACCTCGCGCACCTCGAGGCCGCGGGCGCGCAGCCGCTCGGCGATGTCGACCAGCAGCTCGCCTTCGGCGTGGCCCTCCTCCTCACGGCTGCGCTTGCCATCCATGAAGTACGAGCGGTGCGTGGTCAGGCCGTCGAAGTCGACCCCGGGAAGGCCGGCGATCGTCCGCGCCAGGCGCTCGATGCCGTCGACGTCGTCCATGTCCACGCCGCCGCGACGCATCCCGCTGTCGACGTCGATCTGCAGGTGCAGCACGACCCCACGGGCCGAGGCGGCCTCGGACGCCTGCCGCACCGCCTGCTCGCCGTCGCAGTTCAAGGTCATCCGCACGCCTTGATCCGCCAGCTCGGCGGCGCGGGCCCACTTCTGCTCGCCGAAGACCGGGTAGGCGATGCAGATGTCGTCGATGCCGACCGCCGCGAACGGCTCGGCCTCGCTGACCTTCGCGCAGCAGATCCCCCTGGCGCCCGCGGCGGTCTGCAGCAACGCGACCTCGGGCACCTTGTGGGTCTTCACGTGGACGCGGAACTTGACGCCGCGCTCGTCCATCCAGGACTGCCAGTCGAGGATGTTCCGCTCCACCTGGTCGAGGTCCGCAAGGATCAAGGGTGTATCCAGGTCTTCGACCCGACCACCCACCTGGACACGTGGCGAACCGGCCTCGCCCACCGCGGAGAGCGCCATGCCGCGGCCTCCTCACCTGCCGATCCACGCGTCGGGACACGGCTGGATCCGCCGACGCGCCAGCACCGTTGCACCCAAAAATGTATGCAGGTCGAGAGAACGGCGTCAATGTGCAATCCACCGGAGGAGCCTTGTCCCACTCCCCGAAAGTGTGTACAGTTTTCCGGGACTGAGGAGGCTGAGGTGATCGAGCTCCAGGACATCGCCTACGTGCGCTCCGGCGTCGCGGACCTGCGGGCCGCCGTCCACTTCGCGACCGACGTCGTGGGGCTCGAGCTGGTGGCCTCGGACGAGCAAGGGGTCGCGCACCTTCGGGCCGACGCACGCCACCACTGCCTCGCGCTGGTCGCGGGCCGGTCCGGGGTGCTCGCGTCCGGCTTCACCGTCGCCGACGAGGACGCCCTGGAGGGCGCGGAGCGCGAGCTCGAACGTCGCGGCCTCGCCGTGCGGCGCCTCGACGCCGCGGCCGCCCGGTCGCGCCGGGTCCGCTCCGGCATCGCCTTCGACGACCCCTTCGGCAACCGGCTCGAGCTGGTGGCGCAGCAGGAGTTCCTCGCCCGGCCGGTCGCCTTCGGGCGTGCGGCGGGGATCACGGGGTTCGGTCACCTCTGCCTCGACGCGCCGGACGTCCACGAGGCCTACCGGTTCTGGTCGGCCACCTTCAACGCGAAGGTGTCCGACTGGATCGGCGACGCCGCCTGCCTCATGCGGATCGACCCCGTGCACCACAAGCTCGCCGTCTTCAAGGGCGACGGGCCAGGGTTGTGCCACGTGAACTTCCAGGTCGCCTCGATCGACGACGTCTTCCGGAACTGGCACTTCCTGGTCGAGCACGGCGTCGAGATCGAGATGGGGCCGGGCCGGCACCCGCAGTCGACGGCCGTGTTCATCTACTTCCTCGGTCCTGAGAGCTTCACCTACGAGTACTCCTTCGGGGTGCGCCGGATCGAGGACGACGCGGCGTGGCGGCCACGGACCTTCGACCCCGCCGAGCCAGGGTCGATCGACATGTGGCTCGGCCCGACCTCGCGACCGGTGACGCAGCCGCAGGCGCGCGACGGCTTGCCCGACGGCGCCGCGTCAGCAGCGCCGTCCGGCGCTCCAGCGCAGGTGCCCGCGGCGTCGCTCTCCGACTAGCCCGCGGACGCCGTGCGCAGCGCGGCGGGGTCGGCGCCCTCGGCGAGTGCGACGGCGTGTGGGACGGCCCGCGGCGTGTAGGCCGGCGCGAAGTCCGATAGCACCCGCAGCGCCGTGCGAGCGAGGTGGTGGGCGAGCCCGGAGAGGGCCGCGCGGTCGTCCCCCGCGGCGAGGGCGTCCAGGATCGCCGCGTGCTCGGCGTCACCCGCGGCCTGCCAGCTCGCCGGCTCGGACTGCTGGTAGATCCGGATGTAGCGCACGCTGCGGTCCTCGAGCGACTGGAGCTGGCGCAGGAGCGGCTCGCCTGCCCCGGCCGTCATCACGCGGTGGTAGGCGTGGTGCGCCTCGAACCATCCGGGAAGATCCCCGATCCGTGCGGCCCGGCGCATCGCGGTGAGCAGCCGGCCCGCCTCCCGGCGCTGGCGCGAGCCGATGGACTCCAGGGTCATCGACAACGCGAGCGTCTCGAGCAGGATGCGGCACGCGTAGTCGCCGTCCAGCTCGACCGGGTCGAGGTCGGCAACGCGCATCCGCTGGTTCGGCTCGAACTCGAGGTAGCCCTCCTCCTGGAGCATCCGCAGCACCTCGCGCAGCGGCGTCCGACTCACGCCGAGCTGCTCGGCGAGCGCCACCTGCGACAGCTTCGTGCCCGGCGGGATGCGACCGTCGAGGATGCACTCGCGCAGGTAGGCGTGCAGGCGAGGGATGGCCTGCCTGGCCTCGGGGAGGTCCACGCGCTCGATCCCGGGGATGCGGGCTGCCGATCGTGCCATATGCGCATTGTATTCACACGACCCCCCCAACTGCATACACATCTTGGCCAGAGGTCTTGACGCAGTGGAGCCAAAGTGCATACAGTTTTGGTGAAGGTGGCGAGGGAGGTGCCCGATGCCTGTCGAACGTTCGGCGATGCTCGGGGCGCAGCTCTGGGTCGTCCGGTGGACCCCACGCGAAGGGGTCACGGCGGCGGACGTCGAGGCCGTCCTCGATGCCCACCTGGAGTGGATGCTCGGGCTGGAGGCCGCCGGGCACGTCGTCGCCTCCGGCCCGCTCACCTCGGGGCCGGGCGTGACGCAGGGCGCGGGCCTCACGGTGCTCCGGACGTCGACGGAACAGGAGGCCGCCGCGCTCGCGGCCCAGGATCCATTCGTCGTCAAAGGGCTCCGCACCTTCGACGTGCTCGGCTGGCGCGTCATGGAGGGCGCCCTCACCGTGCGGCTCTCCTTCGGCACGACGACCTACCGGATCAGCTAGTGGCCGCGGGCCGGTCGGAGGGAGGCGGACGATGACGACCGTCGGGGTCATCGGGCTCGGGAAGATGGGCCTGCCCATCGCCCAGAACCTCATGGACCGTGGCTTCACCGTGGTGGGCTACCGGCGCTCGGGCACCGGCGAGCTCGCCGCCCTCGGCGGCACCGGCGCGCGGTCAGCGGCCGAGGTGGCCTCCGCCAGCGACGTCCTGCTGTCGATCCTGCCGGACGTCGCCGCGCTGCGGGAGGTGCTCCTCGGCCCGCACGGCACCATGACCAAGCTGCGCCCGGGCACGGTCCACGTGGAGATGAGCACGCTCGACGTCGCGGAGAAGGCGGCGCTGCGCGACCGCGTCCGGGAGTCCGGCGGCGACCTGCTCGACTGCCCCATCAGCGGCACGCCGGCGATGGTACGGCCCCGGGCCGCGACGACCTTCGTCTCGGGGGAGAAGGCGAGCGTGGACGCCGTCCACGAGGTGCTCGACGCGATCTCCGGGCCGTGGGTCTACACCGGCGCCTTCGGCACCGCGGCGCACCTGAAGTACGTCGCCAGCCTCCTGGTCGCGGTGCACACCGTCGCGACCGCGGAGGCGATGCTGCTGGCCCGCCGCAGCGGCCTGGACCTCGAGCTGGTCCAGCGCACCCTCGACGACTCGATCGCCTCGTCGGCGATCTGGCAGCGCCGTGGCCCGCTCGTCCGTGAGCGACGCTGGACGCCTGCGCCCGGGCCCATTGCGACGCTCCACGAGATCCTCCAGCAGATCGAGGTCCAGGCCGCTGCGGTCGGGACCGTGCTGCCCCTGTTCGGCGTCGCCAAGCAGCTCTTCGACAAGGCGCTCGCCGAGGGGTGGGGAGACCTCGACATCGCCGCCGTCCACGACGTCCTGTCCGGCCAGAGCCCGGCGTCCGCCGAGACCGGGAGCACCCCGTGACCGCGTGGTCGCTCGTCACCGTCGTCGCCGACGGCGAGCCGTTCGTCGCCGCCCGCCTTGGCGACGGGAGCCTGCGGGAGGTGCCGGCGCTCGAGCAGTGGGCGAGCCTCACCGAGCTGGTCGACGCCTGGCCCGTGGCCGCCGAGGCCCTTCGCGCCATGGACGTCGAGGCCACGGCCCAGCTCGCCGGCGTCCGGCTGCTCGCGCCCCTGCGCTACCCGCGCAAGGTGATCTGCGCCGGCGTCAACTACCGGCGGCACAACGCGGAGATGGCCGTCGAGCCTCCGCCGGCGGACTGGACGCCGTTCTTCTTCCTCAAGCCGCCGACGACTGCCGTTGTCGGTCCGTTCGACGACGTTCCCGTCGACGGCCCGGAGGCGGCGCGGCTGGACTGGGAGGCCGAGCTCGCCGTCGTCGTCGGCGTCGGCGGCCGGGACATCCCTCGCGACGAGGCCCTCGCGCACGTCGCCGGGTACTGCGTCGCCAACGACCTCACGGCGCGCGGGTACCACCACCGCGCGAACGCGCCCGCACCCGCCTTCCAGTACGACTGGTTCGCCTCGAAGGCCCGCGACGGCTCACTGCCGCTCGGCCCCGGCCTGACCCCGTCCTGGCTCGTCCCCGACCCGCACGACCTGCGCATCCAGCTATGGGTCAACGACGAGCTGCAGCAGGACGGCAGCACCGCGGACATGATCTGCGACGTCCCCACCCTGATCGCGGCTGCGAGCCAGGCCGTGACCCTGGAGCCGGGCGACGTCATCTCCACCGGGACGCCCGCCGGTGTGGGGGCCGGCCGGGGCGCCTCCCTGCGGCCCGGCGACGTGGTCCGTACGGAGATCGAGCACCTCGGCGTCCTCGTCAACCGCATCGTCGCCGCCGACCCGCCGGTGCACGCGCACCGCCCGCAACACCCGCCCAGCTCGCGCCTGGAGGAGCCATGATCTACGTCAGTCATGCGCTGCCCGTCAACGAGGACGGCCAGCCGCGGCTCGACCGCGCGGCCGTGTGGAACGGCCTCGTGCTCAAGGCCGACAACGCCTTGCCCTTCGTCCCCGCCATGACACGGTGCGACATCGTCGAGCGGTACGGACCGGCCAGCTTCGACCGCGACATCGAATTCCGCGGCCAGCAGTTCCGCGAGCGCATCACCCTCGAGGAGCCGCACCGCGTCGTCTTCACCCGCATCGCTGGACCCGTCCTCGGCACGATCGCCAACGAGGTCGAGGGCGCGGACGACGACCTGCGGCTGCGCTTCAGCTTCGCCCTGGTCGTCGCCGGCGTCCAGGGCGGCTCGCCGGCCGAGCGCGAGTACGCCGACGGGATGACCGCGGACTACCTCAAGGCCGTCGCCGCCACGCTCGACGCGATGCGGCGCATCGCCCGCGGCGAGGCGGCCTGACCACGGAAGGAGTAACCATGGCCACCTGGATCGACGACTACTACGCCGACGTCGACGCCATGCGCCTGGAGGCGTTCGTCGAGCGGCACAGCGACGACGCGGTCGTCGTGTTCGGCAACAACCCGCCGTCCGTTGGCAAGGAGGCGATCCGCGCGGCGATCGGCGGTTTCTGGTCGATCATCGGCGGCCTGCGCCACGAGCGCCTCAACCTCTGGTTCGTCGACGACGGCGCCACGGCCGTGCTCGAGGTCGTCACCCACTACACCACCAAGGGCGGCGCGGAGGTCCCCGTGCCCTGCGTCTCCCTGCTCGACCGCGACGCCGACGGCAAGGTCACCTCCCTGCGGGTCCACATCGACCTGGCCCCGCTGTTCGCCCAGATCGGCGCCGAGCAGACCGAGGCGGTGACCGCGTGAGCGCATCGGCCGGCACGAGGTCCGGGGCACCACCCGCCGTCGACCAGGAGGTGCGCGTACGCATCGCCGAGCAGCTGGGGCCGCGGTTCAAGGGCGACCTCATCGGTCCGGACCACGACGACTACGGCACGGCGCGCTCGGTCTGGAACGCCATGGTCGACAAGCGCCCCGGGCTGATCCTGCGCTGCACCAGCACCGAGGACGTGGTCGCCGCCGTCAACGTCGCGCGCGCCAACGGGCTCCCACCCTCCGTCCGCTGCGGCGGGCACTCGGTATCGGGCAAGGCAGTGTCCGACGGCGGCCTGACGATCGACCTGAGCGGGATGCGCCAGGTGACCGTCGACGCCGAGCGCGAGCTCGTCCACGCCGGCGGCGGCTGCCTGCTCGGGGATCTCGACGAAGCCACCGCGCGCCACGGGCTGATCGTTCCCGCCGGGATCATGTCGGAGACCGGCGTCGGCGGCCTCGCCCTCGGCGGCGGCATCGGCTGGTTCTCCCGCAAGCACGGCCTCACCTGCGACCAGTTCGTCTCCCTCGAGGTCGTGCTGGCCAGCGGCGAGGTGGTCGAGGCATCCGCCAGCGAGCACCCCGAGCTGTTCTGGGCGCTCAAGGGCGGCGGTGGCAACTTCGGGGTGGTCACGCGCTTCACCTTCAGGGCACACAGGTTCGGTCCGATGATGCGCCTCGGCGTCTCGCTGTACGAGCCGGAGGACGCCGCCCAGGCGCTGCGCGAGTACGCCGCCGTCGTCCCCACCCTCCCCCGCACCGTCGGCTGGCACGCGGCGCTCAAGCACGACATGCCCGCGTTGCCCTTCGTGCCGCCGGAGCTGGTGGGCAAGCGGCTGCTGATGCTGATCTCGATGTGGCTCGACGACGCCGACGACCCGGCGGGCGCCGAGCTCCTCGAACGCCTCGTCGCCGTCGGCCAGCCGTGCGTGAAGGCCACCACCGTGATGCCGTTCGCGGCGCGCGTCCAGAAGGTGATCGACGAGGAGTTCGCCGACGGCCACCGCTACTACACCAAGGAAGCCCACGTGGCGCAGCTGGCCGACCCGGCGATCGACCGGCTGGTTGCCTTCTGGAAGGACATGCCGATGCACGGCGAGGTCGAGATCATCGGCCTCGGCGGGGCGATCGGCGACGTCGCCGAGGACGCCACGGCGTTCTCCAACCGTGGCTACCTGCTGTGGCTGAACTTCGCGATGAGCTGGGACGACCCGGCCCACGACGGCGACTACGTCGACCGCACCCGGAGGGTCGTCGGCGACCTCACACCGTGGATCGGCAAAGGGATCTACGTCAACATGCTCAACTTCGACGAGATGGACCGGGTCGTCGAAGCCTTCGGTGGGCCCGAGAAGTACGCAAGGCTCGGCCGCGTCAAGGCCCGATACGACCCGGAGAACCTCTTCCGGATGAACTACAACGTCACGCCAGTGCCGTGATGCACCCCGTGACCGTGCCCACCCTGGCCGCCGGCCAGTTTGACGTGGCGGGAGTCTCCACCGCGGTCATCGACAGCGGCACGCCGCCTGGAGCGGTCGCGCCACCGCTGCTGCTGCTGCACGGGTCCGGGCCCGGTGTGACGGCGACGGCGAACTGGCGCCCGGTCATCCCGGCGCTCAGCGCCAGCCGCCGCGTGGTCGCACCCGACCAGCTCGGCTTCGGCGGGACGGCCACCGGCGAGCCACGCACCTACGGCCGCACGGCCTGGACCGACCACGCCCTGGCCCTGCTCGACACGCTCGGGATCGGCACGATCGACGTCATCGGCAACTCGATGGGCGGCGCGATCGCGCTGTCGATCGCGACGGCCCGGCCCGAAGCGGTGCGGCGCATCGTGCTGATGGGCTCGATGGGCGTGGCGATGGCCCTCCCCCACGGGCTGGACGCCGTGTGGGGCTACACCCCCGGGATGGAGCAGATGCGCCGGGTCATCGGGCTGTTCGCCCACGACCGCGGCCTCATCACCGACGAGCTGGTCGAGATGCGCTACCAGGCGAGCCTCGACCCGCCGGTGCGGGACTCATGGGAGGCGATGTTCCCCGAGCCGCGGCAACGCTGGGTGGACGACCTCGCGCTGTCCGGTGCCGAGCTCCGAGCGATCAGGGCACCGGCCTTGATGGTGCACGGCCGCGACGACCGTGTGGTGCCATGGCGGAGCTCCTCCGCCCAGCTCGTGGACCTGCTCCCGGACTCGCGGCTGCACGTCCTCTCCGGCTGCGGGCACTGGACGATGATCGAGAGGACGGCCGACTTCCTCGCCGTCGTGCAACCGTTCCTCGCAGGCTGACGTCGTCAGTCGCCGGGTTCGAGGTTGTTCAGGAACGTCTCCGGTGGTGGCGTGCCCCACAGGTGCGGGGGCACGTCCCACTCGCGTGCGACCCAGCGGTCGTCGATCTGGTCGATGTCAGAGAACCACTCGATCCAGGAACCCCAGGGGTCGGGGTTGTAGTGGAAGAAGTTCGAGCCGATGGTGTGGCGGCCGAGGCCCCATCCGGCCTCGCGCCCTCTGGCGCGCATGCGGTCGGCGCCGAGCGCGATCGCGTCGATCGACGGCACCTCGAAGCTGGCGTGGTGGAAGCCGCGGTGGCTGCTGGCGATGAACCCGAAGATATGGTGGTCGCCCGGCCCGGCGTTGAGGAACGTCACCAGGCCGTGGATCCGGTCGCTCACGCGCAGTCCGAGCACCTGGGTGTAGAAGTCGGTCATCCGCTCCGGCTGCGGCGTGAACAGCAGCGAGTGCCCCAGCCGGCGCGGCAGGACGTCCTCCGTGGCCTGCTGCCATTGCGCCACGCCGATCCGTTGCCGGCTGGCGCCCATGTTGGTCAGCACCTCGGCGACCGGACGGGCGGGTGCCGGAGCCTGGTCCAGCAGCTGCACCGCGTTGCCGTCGGGGTCGCGCAGCCACAGGCCCTCCTCGCTGGCGCCCGCCGGGGGCGCGACGACGGGCGTGCCCGCACGCTCCAGCGCCTCGCGGACCGGGTCGAGCGTGCCCGGGCGCAGCGTGAACGAGACATGGTGCAGCCGCTTGGCCGGCGCCTCCACCATCCGGACCTGTTCCTGGTCACGGCCGGGGCACTGGGCGACCAGGTTGCCGTCCTTCTCCCCCGTCTCCAGGCCGAAATCCTGCAGGAACCCTTCCGCCACTTCCAGGTCCGGCACTTCCAGCGCGTAGTGGTGCAGCCCTGAGATCACGGCCCCTTCCCCCTTCCCGAATAACTGCATACACTTTAGGTGCTGACTGGTCGTCTGGCAAGACGGGAAGGGAACGGTGATCCCATGTCAGCGCAGCGAGATGACCTGGTCGAGGCGGCGCACGTGCTGTCCCGTCTCGGGCTGGTCACCGCGTACGGGCACGTGTCGGCCCGCGCCGGGGCTTCGATGCTGATCACGCCCGCCGCCGACCTGGCCGCCGTCACCGGAGCCACCGTCGTGGAGGCGCCGCTCGAGGCTTCCGCGCTGCCGACGGCCGCTCCCGCGGAGGCCTGGGCACACCTCGCCCTCTACCGCGCCCGGCCCGATGCCTCCTCGATCGCGCGCGCCCAGCCCGCCAGCGCGTTCGCCGCGGCGGCCACGACCACGTCGCTGGCCCCGCTGCACGGACAGGCCGCCTGGCTGGGCGAGTCGATCCCGGTGCACGACAGCGCCCGGCTGCTGCGGTCGCCGGCACTCGCCGAGCGTGCCGCCCGCAGCCTGCCGACCGGCGAAGCGCTGCTGCTGCGGGGGAACGGCGCGCTCACCCTCGGCGCGACCCCGGGTGTCGCGGTCGCCCGCATGTGGCTGCTCTCGGCCGCCTGCGACGCCTGGCTCGCCGCGCAGGCGGCCGGTCAGGTCAAACCACTGACCGCCGAGGAGACCGCGTCGTGGCGGGCGGTTGGCGACGAGCTCCTGCCGCGGCTGTGGGAGCACCTACGACACCACGGCAGGCGGGAGTCGCCGCCTGTGGGAGCAGCGCGCGAAAGGAGCCTGCCATGAGCGGCCTCGACATCGACGCGGTCGCCGACGAGCTGCTGGCCGCCTACCGCAGCGGCAAGACCCTCCCGCCGCTGACCAGCACGTTCGCGGGCCTGACCGTTGACGACGCCTACGCCATCCAGCGACGGCAAGCCGACACCCGCACGAACGCTGGCGCCCGCATCGTCGGGTTCAAGGTCGGGCTCACCTCGGCGGCGATGCAGCAGCAGCTCGGCGTCGACCTCCAGGGCGTGCTCGCCGCGGCCCAGGACGTGCTGCGGCCGATCGTCCCACGGATGCCGTTCGCCGACCGCTCCGCCATCGTTCAGGGTTACGCCGGCGTGTACAGCAGCTTCCTGCTCCACGCCGAGCGCGCCTCCGAACGCTACGGCGTCGCCGCGCACGAGATCCTGCAACGCGTCGGCGAGGCCGGCTACGTCGGTGGCCAGGAGGACATGATCATCGACATCGCGATCCAACTCGCCCAGCAGCGTGGCTCGAGCGCCGGCGGCAGCTAACCGGCAGCGGTCAGGAACTGGGTGGCGGCGAGCTCCGCGTACAGGGGGTCGGCGCCGAGCAGCTCGGCGTGGGTGCCGACCGCCCGCACCCGGCCGGCGTCGATCACCATGATGCGGTCGGCCATGGTCACGGTGGACAGCCGGTGGGCGACCACCAGCACGGTGGTGGTGCGGGCCACTGAAGCGATGGTGTCGCGCAGCGCCGCCTCGTTGACCGCGTCGAGCTGCGAGGTGGCCTCGTCCAGCAACAGCAGCCGGGGACGCCGCAACAGGGCGCGGGCGATCGCGACCCGCTGGCGTTCGCCGCCGGACAGCCTGGTGCCGCGGTGGCCGACCAGGGTTTCCAGGCCGTCGGGCAGGCGCGCGACCTGGCCGTCGAGCCGGGTGGTCCGCAGCGCCGCGGCCACCTCGTCGTCGCCGGCGTCCGGCGCGCCGAACAGGAGGTTCTCGCGCAGCGTGCCGGACAGCACCGGAGCGTCCTGCTCCACGTAGCCGATCGCGGCGCGCAGCTCGGAGATCGGCCAGTCCCTGACGTCCCTGCCGTCGACCAGGACCCGGCCGGAGTCGGCCTCGTAGAACCGCTCGATGAGGGAGAAGATGGTGGTCTTGCCGGCGCCGGAGGGGCCGACGAACGCGGTCATACCGCGGGCCGGGACGGCGAAGCTGAGCCCTTGGTGCGCCTCGGGCAGCTCGGGACGGTAGCGGAAGCGCACCTGCTCGAAGGCGACCCTTGCGGGGGCGGCGCCGGGGCGCGGCAGGTCGGCAGGCGGGCTGTCGGGCTCGGTCGGCAGGCGCTGGGCCTGGCGGATGCGGGCGACCGCGGCGGCGCCGACCTGGTACTGGCTGGCCACCTGCGCCAGCTCCCGCATCGGCGGCAGCAGGTAGTACAGGTACAGCAGGAAGGCGACCAGCGTGCCGACGTCGATCGCGCCCGAGGCGACGCGGGCGCCGCCGAGGCCGAGCACGACGATGAACGACACCTGCACCGCCAGCCCGGCGGTGTTGCCGGCCAGTGCCTGCCACTTGGCCGCGCGCACGCCCGCCCGCCAGGCCCGGGTGGCCGCCGCGTCGACCCGCTGGCCTTCGCGGTGCTCGGCGCCGGAGGCCTTGACGGTCCGGACCGCGCCGAGCATGCGCTCCAGGGCGGTGCCCATCGCCCCGACCGACTCCTGGGCGCGCGTGGCCGCACGGGAGATGCGCGGCACGACCAGGCCGATGACCGCCTGGGCGCCGCCCAGCACCGCGACGGTGACCGCCAGCAGCACCGGGTCCAGCAGCGCCATCATCGTGACGGTGGCCAGCAGCATCACGGTGCTGGTGGCCGCCGACACCAGCGACTGGGTGGTGACCTCGCGCAACAGTGTGGTGTCGGAGGTGACCCGGGCCATCAGGTCGCCGGGCTCGCTGCGGTCCACCGCCGAGATCCGCAGCCGCACCAGGTGGGCCACCAGCCGCCGTCTGGCGGTCAGCACCACCGACTCGGCCGCGCGCTCCAGCACGTAGCTGCCGAGTGCGCCGATCCCCGCATTGGCCAGCGCCAGCACGGCGAGCAGCAGCAACACCCCGCCGACCGCCCGGTCGTGGGCGAGGTCGCCGACCAGCCGCCTGGCGACCAGCGGCAGCGCCAGGCCGACCGCCCCGGTCGCCAGGCTCAGCAGGCCACCGCCGAGCAAGGCCAGCCGGAACGGCTGCGCGTAGCCGAGCAGGACCCGCCAGGTCGGCGGGTCGGCCGGCGCCGAGGCTCCTCGGGCTGGAAGGTCGAAGTCGATACGCACACCAAGATGATCGCAGCAATGACCCCCGCCTGGAGGGCGGGGACGCTACCACGAGCTTCCTGAACGGGAGCTGACCAACCCGCCCGCCGACCTGGGGCGCAACACCTCGGCGGCCGATAGACTCGAACGCGTGTCACCGTTCGTACGCCTCGAAGGGGTGTCGAAGTCCTACGGCACCGGTCCGAACCAGCTCCACGTGCTCGACGGGGTGGAGCTCGAACTGCGTCGCGGCGAGACCACCAGCCTGGTCGGCCGCTCGGGAAGTGGGAAGTCCACCCTCATCTCGCTGATCGCCGGGCTCATGCGTCCCGACGCCGGGCACGTCCACATCGGTGGGCAGCAGACGGACGATCTGGACGAGACCGGGCGTGCGAGGCTCCGCGCCGAGCGGATCGGCGTCGTCCTCCAGTCCGACAACCTGGTGCCGTTCCTGACCGCGGTCGAGAACGTGGAGCTGGCCATGGGCTTCGCTCCGGGTCGCCGGCCGCCGCGCCGCGCCCGAGAGCTGCTGGGCGAGCTCGGGCTCGGTGGCCGCATGGACCACCTCCCGCGACAGCTGTCCGGTGGGGAGGCGCAGCGGGTGGCAGTGGCCGTGGCGCTGGCCAACGAACCGGACCTCCTGCTGGCCGACGAAGTCGTCGGGCAGCTCGATTCCGCCACCGCGGCGTACGTCACCGAGCTCGTCTTCAGCGCCGCTCGCGAGCGCGACCTGGCCGTCCTGTACGTGACCCACGACCAGCAGCTCGCCAGCCAGGCGCGGCACTCGCTGCGGCTCGCGGACCGCCGGGTGGTGCCGGCGTGACCATGGACGCGTCGATCCACGTCGAGTCGGTGGTGGTCGAGCACGCCACGCCGGGCGGTCCCGTCCACGCGCTCGACGGGGTCTCCTTCACGGTCGACGCCGGGTCGAGCGTGGCGATCACCGGCCCGAGCGGGTGCGGCAAGTCCACCCTGCTCGGCGTCCTCGGCGGGCTCGCCCTCCCGACCGCGGGGACCGTGCGCATCGGCGCGGAGGAGATCTCGTCGCTCCCGGAGCGGCGCCGCACCGACTTCCGGCGAAGCCACGTCGGGTTCGTCTACCAGGCCGACAACCTGCTCCCGTTCCTCACCGTCGTCGAGAACGTCGAGCTCCAGCTCGCCCTCGACGGGGGCTCCACCGGCGCGGACCGGCCCCTCGACCTGCTCGGCAAGCTCGGCCTTGCGAAGTGGGCGCTGCGGCTTCCCGACCACCTCTCGGGCGGCCAGCGGCAACGTGCGGCGGTGGCACGGGCGGTGGTGCACCGCCCGGAGGTCATCCTCGCCGACGAGCCGACCGGCGCGCTCGACGCCGCCAATGCCGCAGGCGTCATCGAACTGCTCCTCGAGGTGCAGCGTGAGATCGGCGCGACCCTCGTCATGGTCACCCACGACCCGGGCGCGGCGAGCCGGATGGACCGGCGCATCGGACTCCGCGACGGGCGCGTCACTCCGGCCGCTGGCATCCGATGATCGCCAGGTACGTCTGGCGCGACCTCGCCCGCAACCCGAGACGGAGCCTGGCGACGCTCGCCGGGATCACGCTCGGTGTCGGCCTGTTCTCGGCGGTCCTGTTCTTCATCGACGGTTCCTCGGCGTCGATGACCCAACGCGCCATCGCGCCGCTTCCCCTGGACATGCAGCGGGTGCTGACGGCCCCACTCGGCCAGGAGGTCCGGCTCACCGAACGGGTCACCCCCGCCGGGCGGCTGCGGCCCGGCGACACCGTGCGCGTCGAGCTGGTCCTTGCCAACAACGGCGTACGGCCCGCCAACGAGGTCGTCGTCCGGGACGAGCCCGCGGCACCGCTCGCCTACGTCCCCGGCTCGACCACGGTCGACCGGGCTCGCGTCGCCGACCCTGGAGGCGACAGCCCCCTCGCCCAAGGGCCGGCCAAGCTCGGCCTCAACCTGGGCACGGTGGCGCCGAAGTCGAGCGTGACGTTGGCCTACGCCGCGGCGGTGAGGTCGGCGGTGGACTCGGCCACCTCACTGGACCTCCACGCGACCTTCTCCAGCCGCGAGATCGTCACGCCGGTCCAGGCCAACGCGCCCGGTCCGGCAGGCCTGGCCGAGCTGACCCGCAGGATCGCCGCGCTACCCGGCGTCGCCAAGGCCGACCAGCTCTCCTTTGTCGACCTCGCGCCCGGCTCGCTGCGATCAGGCTCGAAGCAGGCGGCCGGGACGGTGCGGGTCCTCGGCTTCGACGACCGCTACCGGCAGCACGACGACTCGATCCGGATCGTCAGCGGGTCGTACCAACCGGGTCACGGCCTGCTCAGCGCGGAGGCGGCCAAGGCGCTGTCGGTCGAGCCCGGCGCTGTCGTCCACGTCGAGGTGGCCGGCCTCGACCGGCCCCTTTCCATCCCGATCAGCGGGATCACCGACCTGTCGCGGGCGAAGTCGCTCTTCTACAGCCGGCAGGGCCAGCAGCTCGAGCAGTTCCTCTACGTCCGCAACGCCGTGGTGATCGAACCGCGGCTGTTCGCCAAGGCGATCGTGCCTGCCTTCCAGAGGACGACGACCGGAGACGACGTCGTCAAGAGCAGGCCGATCCTCGAGGTCGACGTCGGCGTCGAGCGCGGGCGGCTCGACGCCGACCCGGGAACCGCGCTCGCGCAGACCAAGGCGGTCGCCGCCGCCGTCACCGGCATCGCGCCCGGCCAGGACTACCTGATCGACAACATCTCCAACACCCTTCAGGTCGCACGCGACGACGCCCGCGTCGCCAAGCGCATGTTCGTGTTCCTCGGCGTGCCCGGCGCGCTGCTGGCCGCGATCCTCGCGGCGTATGCCGGCGGCGTCCTGGCCAGCGCCCTACGGCGCGAGCAGGCGATCCTGCGGATCCGCGGTGCCAACCGCCGGCACCTGCTCCGGATGCACGCCCTGCGCACGCTGGCGCTCACCGCTGCCGGCTCGGTCGTCGGCCTGGTCATCGGGATGGCCTCCGCCGTCGCCGTCCTCTCCGCGGATGCGCTGGCCCGCGCCTCGACCACCAGCCTGGTCGCCTCGGCGCTGCTTGGTGCCGGTGGGGGCTTCGTCGCCACCGGCGCGGCGCTGTACGCCTCGGGCCGCCGCGCCATCAACCGGGAGATCAGCGAGGAGCGGGCCCAGCTCTCCTCGCGCCCGCCCGCTTGGCGACGCCTCCGGCTCGACGTCGCCGTGCTGCTGATCCTGGCGATCGCCGAGGGGCTCGCGTTGCGCAGCGGCGCCTTCGAGGGCGTCGCCGGCTCGGTCTACAACGGACGGTCGGTGTCCCTCAGGATGCACCTGGTGATCGTCCCGATCGGCGTCTGGATCGCGGGGGTCCTCCTCCTGGCACGGGCGGTCGAGCGGTTCTTCTCCCACCTGCCGAGCCTGCCCCGCTTCGGGCGGCCGCTCTGGGGGATCCTGACCCGCAGCGTCCGCCGACGCTCCTGGGCCGCCGCGGGCGGGGTGGTGGTCGTCGGGCTGATCTTCGCCCTCGGGACGAGCGTCGCCTCGTTCACCGCGTCGTACAACCGAGCCAAGGCCGCGGACGCGCGGTTCGTGGTCGGATCCGACCTGCGGGTGACGCCGAGCCCGACGAGCAAGGTCGAGCATCCGCCGCGCTATGCCGAGGCGCTGCAGGTCCCTGGTGTCCAGGAATCGACCCCGGTGGTGTTCAGCCCGCAGAACGCCGTCCTGCAGAGCAAGTTCAACGAGGACGCGGCCAACCTGGCCGCGGTCGATCCCGCCACCTTCGCTGGTGTCGCGGCGCTGGCGGATTCGAACTTCGTCGACCAGACCGCGGCCAGCGCGATGGACGCCCTGCGGCGCGACCCGGGCGGCGTCTTCCTGACCAGCGACCTCGCCGACTACCTCGCGGTCGAGCCCGGCGACCCGGTGAAGGTCCTGTTCGCCCGCGGGACGAAGCAGCAGAAGCTGTCGGAGATGAAGGTCATCGGGCTGTTCGAGCGCCTCCCCGGCTTCCCCGAAGGCGCCGACGTGCTCGCCAACCTGCAGCGGCAGGTGAGCCTCATCCCCTCGACCGACGCGAGCTTCTTCCTGGCGCGCATGGCCGACCCCGGTTCCGCCACGCTGGCGCGGGCGGTCTCGGCCCTGCGCGACGGCCCCGGGTCGGTCGACGCGTTGCAGATCGACACGCGGGAGACCGCGCTCGACAAGGACCAGTCGAGCCTGGCGGCCCTGAACATCCACGGCCTGCTGACGCTCGACTCCGCCTACGCGCTGGCCATGGCGGCGACCGCGGTCACGGTGTTCGTGTTCGGGCTGCTCCTGCAGCGGAGGAGGGAGTACGTGACGCTGCGCGCCCAGGGCATGCGTGCTGGCGAGATCCGCTCCCTCCTGGTCATGGAGGCGGGCGGGGTGGCGATCTTCGGCTGCGTTGCCGGGTTGCTCGTCGGTGGCGGCATGGCGTACTTCCTCGTCAACGTGCTCCGCCCGCTGTTCGTGCTGCGCCCGTCGGTCGTCGTCCCGGCAACCGGGATCGCCACCCTCGCGGCGCTCGTCCTCGGGGTGTCGCTGGTCGCCTCGCTCGCCGCTACCACGCTGGTCAACCGCCTGCCCCCCACGGAGCTCCTGCGCGATGAGTAAGGCGTACTCAGCTAGATTTAATGAACGGCGTGCTAGCGTCGCGCGCATGGCTGGGCAACCTCGACCGCGCCGCACGGTCGTCTCCGTGGCCGCCGCGCTCTGCCTCGCGGCGGCCGTCGCCGGCTGCGACAGCCAACCGTCGTCCACGTCGCAGTCCACCGTGGCCGCCGCCCAGGAGACGACGACCTCGGCGCCCTCCCCCACCGAGACGTCCACGGCCACCACCACGGCCAGGCACCTGGTCAACGCCAACCCCGGCAAGTTCAGCCCGAAGGACTTCGGCGCGCCGACCGGCAACGCCAACACCTGGTTTCCGCTGGTCCCCGGCAACCAGGCACTGAGGGACGGCACGCTCTTCCGTGGCCACAGGGAGCTCCACCACCGGCGCCGCACCACCGTCACCGACGTCGTGAAGGAGGTGAACGGGGTGCGGACCGTGCTCGTCCTCGACCAGGACATCGACGCGGGTCAGATCGCCGAGCAGGCAGTCGACTACTTCGCCCAGGACAAGAACGGCAACGTCTGGTACCTCGGGTCGTACACCGAGGCCTACGAGGGCGGCCAGTTCGTGAACGCCAACGACGCCTGGCTGGCCGGCGTGAACGGGGCCACGGCTGGGGTCGCCATGATGGCCGACCCGAAGCCGGGGCAGCCCTCCTACCTGCAGGCCCGCATTCCCGGTCGCGAGACCCTCACCGCCGCCGTGGCCAAGCGCGGCCAGTCCAAGTGCGTCCCCTTCCGGTGCTTCTCGAACACGCTGGCGGTCCTCGAGGCCGGCACCGAGTTCAAGTACTACGCCCCCGGCGTGGGCGACATCGCCACCGAGCCCAACTACTCGGGCGGCGAGCAGGAGAAGGAAGCGCTGGTCAACGTCATCCAGTTGACCCCGAAGGGGCTGGCCGAGTTCAGCGCGCAGGCGCTCGAGCTCGACCAGCACGCGAGGACCACGGCCAGTGGGGTGTTCGGCCGCTCCGCACCGGCCAAGCGATCGGCATGAGGCCTCACCTGCCTCGCACTCGAACCGCCGACCAGCCGCATCGTCGCCCGGATCACCGACCTAACCGTTCGCGCCTGTTGCCGGCCGGTCGGCATGGTCGTCTCCGCGCAGGCCTTCCTTGCCAAGAACTGGACCAACGGCCCAGGCCCCGACGGCTGGCCCACCAACCCTCCCGGCGTCGTCGCCCCCAAGGGCTGAGCCGCCGAACAGAACCAGGTCGACCGGGCCGCCTTCAGACCCCGGGCCGAGCCCGACGCAGGGTGGCGCGGTAGACCAGCAGCACGACGATCGCCCCTAGGATCGAACCGATCCACCCGGCCGGCGAGACCGTGACATCGCCGCGGAACAGCAGATTGATCACGAACCCACCCACGAACGAGCCGGCGATGCCCAGCAGGATCGTCATGGGGATGCTCATGGGGTCGGGCCCGGGCACCAGCGCCCGTGCCAGGAACCCGGCCACCGCGCCGACGACGATGAGGCCGATGATGAACCCGAGCATGATTGGTCTCCCTTCGGTCCAGCCTGCTCAATGTCCTATCGACCCGATCGGCTCGGCTTCGGTTACGGCCGCTGGTCGTCGATGCACCGCTGAACGTCCCTCATCGTCACGCCAGGAGCCTTCTGCGGACGGGCGCCCCGCGATCCGAGACCTGCAACGGCCCCAGCAGCCCGACCTCCAGCGTCGTCCTCGACCCCGCCCAGCGCGCTCCCATCACTTCCCACCAGCCCGGATGTGCCGGTCACGCCGCCATCGTAGATGGTTTCACCGATCTTTCTGCATCGTGCCAGCGCCGCCTGCTCAGCTGGTCGTCGTCGCGGGCTCTACGGATGAGGAAGACACCGTGTCAATCGCACCGCGACCGTCGAGGAGGAATCACATGAGCCGTGTGACGTCGAAGGATGGCACGTCGATCGCGTACGACCGCCAAGGAAGTGGACCGGCCGTCGTCCTGGTGGGCGGAGGCCTGGTCGACCCCGCCACGGGCCGGGCTGGCCGCTGGGAGAACGCGCCGCTGGCCACGGAGCTGGCGGCGCGGTTCACCGTGTACAACTACGACCGCCGCGGCCGGGCCGACAGCGGCGACACCCTGCCGTACGCCGTGGAACGCGAGGTCGAGGACGTCGAAGCGCTCGTCGCCGAGGCCGGCGGACCGGTGCACCTGTACGGCGTCTCGTCGGGTGGTGCGCTGGCGCTGGAGGCCGCGGCAGCGGGGCTCGCGGTCGACAAGCTCGCGGTCTACGAGGTGCCCTACTTCATCGGCGAGGAGGCGGCGCGGCGGTGGCGGGACTACGTCGAGCAGCTCGGGGCGGTCCTCGCCAAGGGTCGTCGCGGTGACGCGGTGGAGCTGTTCATGCGGGTGGCGGGCTCGTCCGAGGGGGACGTCGCGGGGGCGAGGAGCTCGCCGATGTGGCCGGGCCTGGAGGCGATCGCGCACACGCTGGCCTACGACGCGGCCTGTTTGGGCGACGGCCAGCCGCCCACCCCCCGCCTCGCCACGGTCACGCAGCCGACCTTGGTGGCCACGGGCGGGGGCGACGACTTCTTCGAGCAGGCCGCGGACGCGATCGCCGCGAGCACGCCGCATGCCGAACGCCAGATCCTCGAAGGCCAGTCGCACGTGACCGACCCGAAGGCGGTCGCTCAGGTGCTCGAACGGTTCTTCGGACGATGACGTCGCGGGTTGTCCATTACGAGCTTCCTCGGCGGGACCGTCTCGATCAGCAGATCGAGTGCGTCACCGTCACGGTGGTGGCGAGACTCGGCGGGTCCAGGAAGTGAAGGTGGTCCACGACCGTGTCGGTCCTGGAGGGGCGATTCCCGGAGATCTGGTCCTGGAATTGAAAATAACGCCGCCCGTCGGTGGTGTCCGTACCCACCGGGTCCACCCGGACGTCGGCTCTGCCCCTGCCCCACTGGTAGCTGAACGTCCCGCCGTGATTGAAGAGGGCTATCACCTGGAAGCGGACGGTGAAGTCGTAGCCGCCGAACTTCGACGGCGTGCACGATGCCGAGGCGCCGCCCGACGGGCCTTCGGCGAACGCCAGGGGCGCTTCGGTGGTCGTGGTCGCCCCGGTGGTCGTGCTGGTCGCCGAGGTGGTGGTCGGCGACGAGGAGCCCCCACCGCCCGTGCTGCCGCCACCCGACCCTGCCTGGCCGCCCGCACCGCTCCCGGCGGCCCCGGTGCCGCCGGCGTCCTGCCCGCTCCCGCCGGTGGTCGCCTCGCTGCCGGCCACCCCCGCCGCCCCGCCGCCGCCGCCGTCGCCGCCGCCGTTGCCGCCCTTGCCGCCGCGGCCAAGCACCGCGCCGAGCCCGAGCCCCGCGGCGAGCACCACCACGAGCACCCCGGCGACCAGCAGCGCCACCCGGACGCGCCGTGGCCTCGCTGGCAGCGCCGTCCCCCCGTCCAACGCCCGCCTCCCCTCGACAGGTCAAGTAGGCAGAGCGTATCGACGGGCCCGCGGTGAGGAATCCGGGAATTCCCTATGCTTGGCGGCCGCCAGCGCCTGCGCACCGGATCCGGATGCTCAGCAGGTCGAGTGGCTCAAGAGGACGTCCACCATGCCCTCGAAGACGCGATCCGCCGGCGGGTCGAGGATGTGGAGGTGATCCACGACCTTGGTAGGAGCGGAGATGGTCCGTCCCGAGAAGGAGTCCCGCAGGACGTAGGTGGCGTAGGGGGTGACCTGCCTCTCAGGGGGGATCTCGTAGGTGGTCGCCGGGATCCTGACGTCGCCGGTGCCCCTACCCCACTGGAAGCGCAGCGTCCCGGCGCCGGTGACGTGGAGGTCGACGGTTATGCGGACGGTGTAGTCGTAGTAGCCACCAGCCGGCGCCGCCGTACACCTCGGGTCGATCGTGGCGATGTAGCCGACGACCCGCAAGGGCGGTGCGGTGGTGCCCCCGGTGGTGGTGCTGGTCGCCTGGCTGGTGGTCGGCGACGAGGAGCCCCCACCGCCCGTGCTGCCGCCACCCGACCCTGCCTGACCGCCCGCACCACTCGCAGCGCCCGAACCGTTGCCGGTGTCGCCGGCGGCCACGGTGCTGGCCGCTCCCGCCACCGCACCGTTGCCGCCGCCGTTGCCGTCCTTGCCGCCCTTGCCGCCGCGGTCGAGCGCCACGCCGGCCCCGACCGCCACGGCGAACAGCACCAGCGCCCCGGCGACCAGCAGCGCCCGCCGGGCGCGCCGTGGCCTCGCGGACGGTGCAGGGTCCCCGTCCATCCGTCCTCCCCCACACGTCAAGTGGGCGGAGCGTACCGCCGAGCCGGCGGTGAGGAACCCGGGAATTCCCTACGCTCGGCGGGCCGCCAGCGTGGCCATGTGCCGTGCCAGCTCCGCCTTGGAACGGACGCCGAGCTTGCGGTAGACCTTGGCCAGGTTGGCCTCGACGGTCTTTGGACTGATGAACAGCCGCGCGGCGATCTCGCGGTTGGTGAGCCCCTCGGCGGCCAGGTCGGCGATCCTGTGCTCGGTCGCGGTCAGCTCGCCGGCCGTCGGGTGGACCGGGCGCGCCCGTGCCAGCTCGGCGCGCGCCTGCGCCGCCCACAGCGGCGCGCCGATCCGCTCGAACTCCGCCAGCGCCTCGGCCAAGGCGTCGGCGGCGGGTTGCTTCTCCCTGCGCCGGCGGCGCAGCCGCCCCAGCGCGAGCAGGGTCCGTGCCAGCTCGCCCGGCATGGCGAGCTGCGCGTGCGCCTGCACGGCGCGCTCGAGCGCCGCCAGCGCGCCGTCCAGGTCGCCAGCCGCCGCGAGCAGCAGCCCGCGGCAGCGGGCGCCGGTCGCGATCGCCCAGACGCGGCCGTATTCCCGCCCGCGCGCCTCGAGGAGCGCCGTCAGCCGCTCCGCCCGCTCCAGCTCGCCCAGCGCGGTCAGCGCCTCGATCCCGTCCGGAAGGAAGAAGCAGACGAACGGCTCGCCGACGCCGCGCGCTTCGACCTCGGCGAGGAGCGGGCGGAGCGTGGCGGCGGCGCCTCGAGGATCGCCCAGCGACAGGTCGAGCATGGCGAGGGCGGAAAGCGCCCAGGGGATGCGGACCTTCCAGCCGCTGCGCCCGGATCCGGCGACCCCCTGCGCCGCCTCGGCCCTGGCGGCGTCCGCATCGCCTTGCCAGGCGTGCACCAGCGAGCAGAGGCAGCGCGCGAACGCCTGCATGGTCTCGCTGCCCGCCTGCGCCGCAAGTTCGAGTGCCCTGCTGGCCGCGCGCTCCGCCGCGGCCAGGTCGCCGCCGAGGCACTCCAGCCACGCCAGGTTGGTGAGCACGAACGGCAGGTCGCTCTCCTCGCCCCGCTCGGTGACCAGCGAGCACAACCCGCCGAGCTTGGCCCGCGCGCCCTCCAGGTCGCCCAGGTACAGCGCGAGCAGCCCGGCGATCAGCGTGGGGCGCAGGTAGATCATGGTCTGCCAGTCGGGATCCTCCAGCTCCAGCGAGCGGGCCAGCCGCGTGGCGTCCACCCCCTGGCCACGCAGGAAGCCGATCCACGCCGAGCCAGCCAGCGCCTCGGCCAGCAGGGACCGCTCACCGAGCCGCTCCGCCCAGGCCAGGGCCTGCCCGATGTGCGCCGCCGCAGCCTCGAGCTCGCCGGTGGCCACGCTCGCGAACGCGAGCTGCAGGCGGATCGTGACCGTCAAGCGCGCGTCCGGAGATCCCAGCGCCAACGCCTCCTGGAACAGGGCGATCGCCTCCGGCCAGTTGTCCTGGTGGTAGCGGACCTGCCCGAGCAGGCGCAGGGCCTCACCGCGCGCCAGCTCGTCCGGGGCGCCGGCGGCCGCCACCTCCAGCAGCCCGCGGGCGCGCCCCCAGTCGCCGGCGTGGAAGTGGTGCTCGGCGGCGGCCAGCGTGCGGCGGTGCGCCCCCGCCTGGTCGCCAGGCGGGGTGAGCGCCCGTGCCCGCTCGGTCAGCTCGGCCGCCGCCTCCGGGGCGCCCCGCGACCTTGCCGCGGCCGCTGCTCGCGCGGGTCGCGCGTGCCTCGCTCGGCAACCCGCTGCACGCGCTGGAGATCGCGGGCGCGCTGCTGCGGCAGAGCCTACCAGCGGCAGGGGACGTCCTGCCGGTCCCGGAGGACCTGCAACC
>WNGE01000836.1_pt1 | contig 70384 bp, 83 predicted proteins | sample 5400651 | NCBI WGS metagenome assembly WNGE01 (sample SAMN13153370, study PRJNA577476) | soil metagenome | isolation source: 60 cm soil or saprolite under grassland replicate 2 | place: USA:California | collected 2016-06-15 | reverse complement strand
CACGCCTTCCGGAAATTCGGTCAAGCGCGTCGCTCGCCTGGCTGGAAGCTCGCCGTACCGAGGCAGGCCGGGCAAGAAGCGCCTGAACAAGTGGAACGGCTACAGCTCGGCCAGGGCTTGGGCGGACAGTTCACCGGCGGCGCTCTGCCAGGACCGGCGGTCGGCATCGGACGGGGCACCCGTCGCCGGCCTCGCGATTCTGGCGAAGAGCTCATTGTGGTTGCTGACGTCGCCGTCTTCGCCGGCGTACCACAGCAGCGTGTTCGCGGCGTGGTAGCGAACCAGGTACTCCGGATCGCACACGGCGCGGGCGAGCGCCCGCACCAACGGCGCGGTCGCGGGGAACCCGGCCAGGGCCATCGCCGCGTCAAGCCGGACAAACTCCGAATCGGCGGTAGCCAGGACCGAGACAATCGGGTCGGCCCACGACGGATCAGTGGTCAGCACGAACAGCGCCTCGGCTACCCGGATCAGAAACTCGTCGTGCGCGGTCGGGGCGGCAGCGCGCAGCAGTTCCAGGGCACCATCGGGTACGAGCCCCTGAACGAACAGGTACCCGAACGATTCCGCGGCCAGATGATCGCCCGCTTTTGTCCCGAGAGCGAGCATCCGACCGACCTCGTCGAGGTCCGATCGCGCCCGGGCCAGCAGGCCGTCGAATTCCGGGCCGTCATGCCACACGAGATACGGATCCCCGAAAACCTCCCGTCGCCATCGATCCCACTCACGGAACCCGGGCGACGCGGCCCTGGAAGGACTACTGCCCATCTTTACGCCCCCCCAATTCACATGATCCTCACTAGTCTTTACGCCCGGTCACCGCGACCGTGCTGCCGAGGCCGATCATCGTGAGCCCGCCAACGCCACCCCCGCCAACGCCACCGACCACGGCAAGCCGGCGCGGTGAGCGGGCGAACCAGTTCCGCGCGGTACCCGCGATCAAGCCCCACACGCTATCGGAGATCACTGCGATGACGTCGAAGACCAGTCCGAGAAACAGCATCTGAACCGCGACGTGTCCCTGGCCACGGTCGACGAACTGAGGCAGTACGGCGGCGAAGAACACAATGGTCTTGGGGTTGGTCACGCCGACCGCGAACCCCTCCCACAACGTCCGCAAGCTGCCATGCGCGGGACCCGCACCGACGAACGCCGTCCCCAGCGACCGGCGTTGCCGTACCGCCTTGACACCGAGGTACAGCAGGTACGCGGCGCCCACGAGCTTCAACGTCATGAAGACGAGGGCCGACCGCTCCACGACCGATCCGATCCCGAGTGCTACCGCCGCGACCAGTACGTAGGCACCGAGGGTGTTGCCCATGACCGTGGTGAGCGCGGCCCGGCGACCCTGCGCCAGCGCCCGGCCGATCACGAACAGGACGCTCGGCCCCGGTATCACGATCAGCAGGAACGACATGACCGCGAAGGCGACCAGCCGGTCGGTGGAGACCATGAGGCCAATGTAAAACACACAGCCCGCTGGCCTGGCCAGCGAATAACCTTGTCCGCACTGTCGGGTCGGTGTGGCGAACGTCAAGGCTTCGGAGGAGTCAGGAGCATGAGACACCTCGGCATTCTGGCGCACAGCACCGAAGGTGCGGCACTGTGCTTCCTGACCTTCTGCCAGGAAGGGTACCGGCGCATGGGTCGCCATGAGCATCCGGACGTGACGCTCGACTACATCGCTTTCGGGCACAGCCTTCCAGCGTGGGAAGCCGGGGCGTACGACTCGATTCGAAGAACCCTGTCGGTCAGCGTGGCGCGTCTTGCCCGCGCGGACGCGGAGTTCTTTGTCTGCCCGGACAACACGGCGCACCTCGCCCTTGAACAGCCTGGACCCGACCTCGCGCTCCCCGGTCTGCACATCGCGCAAGTCGTCGCCGATCAGGCGGCTGACGACGGACGGAAACGGGTGGGGGTGCTCGGCACGAAGTACGTGATGGAAAGCCCGCTCTACCCACGGGCCTTCGCCGCCCGCGGAATCGACGCGGAACTGCCGGATGAGAAAGATCGAAGCCTGATCAACCGGATCATCTTCGACGAGCTGGTGAACGGCATCTTCACCGAAAGGTCCCGTCGCGATCATGTACGGGTGATCGAACGGCTGGCGGAACGTGGTTGTGACTCGGTCGCACTGGTGTGCACCGAGATCCCCCTTCTCGTGACACCGGAGGTTGCCCCGTTGCCGACCCTGGACTCGACTCGGCTGGTCACCCGTGCGGCGGTCGACGTCGCCTTCGGGGACCGACCGCTGCCCACGTGGCGGGGTGGACCGGTCACCGGATGACGTTGCACACGCCACGGCGCCAGCGCATCAGGGGGCCGGTACGAGGCGCAGCGCCGCGTCGATCCGGTCGAAGGAGTACCCGATGTTCGGGTCGAGCGGAAATGCATCGACGTAGAGCACGAGCGTGGCCGGTCCCGGGACGAACCGGCCCTGCTCAGCCGCGACGGTCAGGGTGAACGTGGTGCCACCCGGGCCGGGGCAGTACACGAAGTTGAGGCTGCTGCTGTAGCCGAACACGTCGTCGGATCCGATGTCCCGGTGCAGCTCGCCGACGACGTTGATCTCGGCCTCCACCGAGCAGGTGATAGTCCCCGAGAGCGTCACCAGGCCGGTCCGCGGGTCCACCGTCGCCTGGTCGAGGGTCACGTGGAAGGTGACGAACTCCTCCTGCGCCGATGCCGGGGCTACCCCGACGGTGAGCGACCCCAGCACGATGAGCACGATTGCGAGCAGTCGTTGAATGTTGCGGTGCATGACCGCCTCCTCCCCGATCGACCTGGAGGTGGCGGGCGGTGCGCAGCACCAGCGCTGGTTGCCTGGGACCGGCGCCGAACGCCCGCTTCGGGCAGGTCACAGTGACACACCCATCGTACGGGCAACGCAGCCAGATCTGATTTTGGGCCCCACGGTGGTCCGCTTGATCTTGCGCCAGGAGTTCGGCTGGTCAGAGCCGATAAGTGGGGAGCTGAGCTGATTTGAACCCATACATCCCTCGATCAAAGAGATCGACTTTAACCGGACCGATCGGCATCGTGAGCAGCAGGAACGTTGCTAACATTTGACAACGCCTGCCGCTGTTTGCGGTTCTCATTTGTCGTGGACCTGTCGTAGATGACCTTGGTGATCCCACCCGGCTCATGGATCGAGGCGCGCGTGGACGTGGACGAGGCTCTTCTGAGCCCGGCTGTCTTGCATACGGCAGAGTCGGTACTTGGCCTGTCCCTGTCCGGTACCTTGAGCCAGCGCTTTCATTTGCTCGGTGATCACGAAGGCGTTTCCAGCGCGAACGATCCGGTGACGATCTCGCCTGCCGGCTCGTACGTACCGATCATGACTCCAGTGGTGGAGACCTTGCTGTCGATCAGCTTCAGCGCGGCGGGGATGGTGCCGTCCGAGAACAGGCGCTGGCCCGACCCGATGACAAGCGGGAAGATCCAGAGGCGGTACTCGTCAATCAGGTTGTGGCGCAGCAGCGTCTGGATCAGGTTCCCGCTGCCATGTACCTGCAACTCTGGCCCGTCTTCGTTCTTGAGCGCCGCGATGCCTTCGACCGGGTCTCCCTCGATCAGCAGCGAGTTGCTCCACTCCAGCGTGGGATGACCGCGCGAGGCGACGTACTTGGTGGCCTCATTCAATGGCTTGGCGCCGGCCTCCTCCGGAGCGTGCGGCCAGTACGCGGCGAAGATGTCGTAGGTCCTGCGTCCGAGCACGAGGCCGAAGGGCCTGCTCATCGCCTCGCCCATGACCTGGCCCATGTACTCGTCCCAATACGTGACGGACCAGCCGCCGTGCGCGAAGCCGCCACGGTCGTCCTCTTCAGGTCCGCCCGGGGCCTGCATGACCCCGTCGAGGGTCAGGAAGGTGCTCACGATCAGCTTTCTCATCTCTGATGTCCTTTCGATCGGCCTCAGTCAAGCCCGCCACAGTAGGAGACCGCGCGGCGGAGCAGAACTCATCGCTTGCAGACGCGCATTGCCTGGCGGGACGTGCCGACCCCGCGCCTGCGTCCAGCCTGCTGACGGTGCGCCTGCGGAGCAGTTGCCACGCCCGCACCGGGCGGCCCCGGACGTCGATAACACGAGGTGAGCCAGCACCCACGCTGATACGCGGCCGCGCCCGCCTCAGCCCAGCGCTCTCCGCACCCGCAGCGCAACCGGTGCACTCGCCAATGGTCGGCAGGTCCACCGACCCGGTGGTCACGCCATTGCATTGTTAACCCACCAAAAGCATTCCACGGACGGCACAATAATAACGAATGGCTCCGGATCGAGGAGAACATCGCCACACAGGTCGCGATGGGCCCAGCATCCCCTGCCGACCCAAGAGTCGACAATAGTCCCTGACTATCGGAATAACCATCGATCCGTCGGGGACTCGATCAGCCCGAGGCCGGTCACGGATTACTGGAATCTTCAATACTAAGGACAGTAGATACGTTGTGCTGTGCGATAAATCGACGTGAGTACGTATGTCGGGATCTGGACAGTAATCCTCACGACCTCTTGCTTCGCTCATGAGTTGAGGCGTAGAAAGAGGTGTTCGCGTCTTACGTCTTCTGGGGGGCAGAGTTCGACGGTCGCGAACGAATGGCGGCAGCAAAGCTGGACAGGAGCACATCGGGCCGACTCTTCACGGTGTCCCACCGTGCGGTCGGCTGACTGAAGCTGTCCGCGGATTCGTTAGTCCCTGCGGTAATCACCGGGAGGTATCCTCCGGTGCACTTCGAACATTACGTACACACGCTGCCGCGGGGGCCTCCTGCCGGTCGGCGGAACATTCCGAGCGCTCTACCGCTGGTACCTCAGATATTTGTGAGAATCCGGCTCACACGTGTTGCGCGAGTAATGTCACGCCATTGTCCTGAGCGTTAACGATCACCGAGGTGCCTCGCTTTCGCGACCACCCCAGAAGCGAAGGGAGGCGAGGAGCTTCACCACCGAATCGGTACAAGGGGGAATTTTACTATGAAACGGCTCTTACTCATTCTTGTTGCGCCGTTGTTGTTCGTACTGGCCATGGCGGCGCCCGCATACGCGGACAGTCCGCACTTCGTCCGGGCGAGCGGCCAGTTCAGTGACACGAACCTGGTCGTGTCGTTCAAGGAGGCCGGGCTCGGGACCAACCAGAACATCGACTATGTGCTGAACGCGGACGCCACGGTCGTCTACGTATGCGTCAACCGGGGCGGCGCAAACCCGAGCGCACAGAACAAGACCACCGTCAGCGGGCCCGTCAGTGCGTCCGGGACGTTCAGCTCGGGCAAGAACGGCCAGGTGACGGCATCGCTCACGCTCACGCCGCCGGGGCCGGGGACCTTCTCGTGTCCGCGAGGACAGAGCCTGGAGATCGCCCAGGTCATCTATTCGGACGTGGTGCTCACCGATACCACGAACAACGTCTCGATATCGCTGGGCTCGTTCGACTCAGGATGCTTGTTGCCTGACGTGCGAGGGGCCTGCTAGGCGCCGAGGGCTCGACCAGGCGGGGACCGGCCCCGGGGAGGCGGGGCCGGTCCACTATGTGCCGGGGACGGGGATGCACCGCCTAACCGGGAGCGGCCTCCATGCCGCAACCGGCAAGCGCGACTTGGGCGCCGGTGGTGGGACCGTCCGCCCGTTCTATGTTTGACGCATGACGGGCGCCGATGATGATCGGCCAACCGATCTTGAGGTTCGTGCCGCTACCGGCGGGTGGCAACCTCGTGATCCCGCGACGGACGTGATCGAGACGGGGGCGCCAGGGTCGCCCTTGCCACGATGGCGGAGATTAACCGTCATCTGTCTCATCTCCGGGGCGCTCGTCGCTGGAGCCACCGCGGGCTACCTGTTCGGAACGCAACGCGCCGAACAGAGCGGTGCGACCGTGCCGGCAGGAGGGGCGTTGACAACCCGTTTGCTGGTGTCAGGAGCACAGCCGCCGACCGGTACGGGCAACCGGTGTTCGCTGCAACTCGGAGACAGGTTGCAACTGGGAGTCGAAATCGTCAACCTGTCGACAGCGGGCACAACGCTGCTCCGGGCAACCGTGGACCTTCCGTTGGGTGGGCTGCGGGTAACAGCCGTTGCCTGGGGAAGCTGTGGCCAGTTGTCGGCGATCGACGGCGCGAGCCCGTACCCACTCCCATCCGGTACCACGACCTGGCTGAGGATGACATTCGACGTGCTGATCCCCTGTCCGGCGGCGCTTCCCGTCCTCTTCAATCTCAGTTACCTGCAGGCGGGTAAGGTCGCCGTCTCCTACCTGGGCGGCTTCGACGACCTGGGCGGCGTTCCCTACACCCGGTGCTCCGCCAGCCCACGCTGAGCAACCACGGAGACGGTGCTCTGCCGTGCCGGCCCTTCGCTCAGGTAGGCGCATCGCGCAAGTCCGGCATCGCATCGGCGGCGTGCAGACTGGATGGTGTGGTGTCGGAGACAGTCATCGACCTGGACCGTTGTCCAGCCGGTGGGAAGCCGGCGCGGTCGCGATTGTCCCTGCCTTGGCGGCGTCGGGTGTGGTCGACGCTGGCCGTGGTGGTCAGCGGCGTTGTGTTGGTGTCCTCAGCGCCGTTGCCGGGTCCCCGGCTGGTCGAGGTCGCGACGCTGGATGCGTCCACGATCGTCAGCACGCGGGTCGCGGGGACCAGGTTGTTCGTGGTGGTGCCCGGTGCCATCCCGCAGTTGATGGCGGTTCGGCTGGCCGATGGCGGGCGGCTGTGGCAGTCGCCGGTCGCGGGCGACCTCGGCATGGTCGCTATCGATGTGGTGGGCGACACGGTGCTGGTCAGCGCCGTCGATCCGTTGGCCCGTGGGCCGCGTACCCAGGCCCTGGATGTGGATACCGGGCGGGAGTTGTGGCGCAGCGACCTGCCCCGGCTGACCGGCGTCGGCGTGCCCGGGTTGGTGTTGGTGGCGGCGCCCCTCGACAAGGATGGTCGTCCCGATCCGTCTCTGCAGGGCGCCAGGCTCGACGCGTCCGCGCCACTGCCGTTGCTGGTACGCGCTCTGGATGCGCGTACCGGTCGGCCGGTGTGGTCCTACCAGGTCCCGGCGGGCTGGCGGACGGTGCTCGGTTACGATCCGTCCGGCGGCGATCCGGTCGACCTGTTTGTGGTGGTCGCTCCCGGGGGGAGGGCCAGCGCGGTGGACCTGGCGTCCGGCAGGGTCCGGGCGGCGGCGACGACCCCGCTTGATCCTGCCAGCGCCGCCGACGGGAACCACCCGGAGCAACGGCTCGCCCTGATCGGCGACCAGCTTCTGGTCGGCTACCTGCGCCAGGGCCAGCCCACCGTCACCGTCTACCGCGCCCGTACCCTGACCCCGCAATGGACGGGGAGAGTCGCCACCCTCGACCTGGACGGGACCCGGTGCCCGCCGCTGCTGTGCCTGCACGACAGGTACGGGGTCCGCGCGGTGGTGCCAACCACCGGCGTGGTGGTCTGGACCGCGAACGGTGCCGCCTGGTTCGGGCTGGTCGACCGCTGGCTGTACGACGAGCCGCAACCCTTCCAGCCCGGCTCGGCCCGGCTGATCGATCCCGCCACCACGCACACCGTCCTGGACCTGGGCCGGTGGCGGCTGGCCGCGCAGAATCCGGGTCAGCCACCGCTGTTCGAACTGGTCGAGGAGTCCGGGCGGAGCTGGCTCGGCCTGCTTGCTCCCGGGCCCCGCATTCAAGCCCTGGGCGCGGTCACCGACCTGCCCCAGAACACCTGTGATGTCGGTACCGGCTACCTCGCCTGCATGACCACGGCACACCAGCTACGGATCTGGCACTACCGGCCCTGACTACGGTCGCCGTCCTCTCCCGCCAAAATGGGGCGGCGGGCGCCCGTCGATCTTGCCCAGCATTTCCGCTGGTCAGAGCTTGTACCTCGACCGGTTCGGTTGGCTCGGGCAGCCCCGTTCAGGTGTGCCGCGCGCTTGCCGCTTAGGTACCTTGACGGTTACGTAACCATCTCGGTACATTCACGCCATGGAAGCTGCTCTGCGGGCGCTGGCAGACCAAAGCCGGCGAACCATGCTGGAAACGCTGTCCCGCGGCCCGGTCACCGTCGGCGAACTGGCGGCGCTGCTGCCGATTGCCCGCCCGGGGGTATCGCGGCACCTGCGGGTGCTGCGGGAAGCAGGGCTCGTCGAGGTTCGCCAGCAAGCGCAGCGGCGGGTCTACAGTCTCCGCCCGCAGCCGCTTGCCGAGATCGATGAATGGCTGGGCCAGTACCGGGCCCTGTGGGAGCAGCGACTGGATGCACTGCACACCGAGATAGCCCGCGGAAAACGCGAACGAAGGAGCACCAGATGACCGGCAACGCACGTCCGGGTACCCGCATCGTGGGCAGCCTGCGATCGGCAGACGGCAAGGGCGTCGTACGCGTCGAAGACCGCTACGACACCGATATCGACGATCTGTGGTCTGCACTCACCGATCCCGGCCGCCTGGCCCGCTGGTTCGGCCAAGTCGAAGGCGACCTGCGCCCCGGCGGACAGTTCCACCTGTACCTCGAAGCCTCTGGCTGGGACGGCAACGGGCGCGTGGAAGCGTGCGAGCCCCCGCGGCGGCTGCTGGTGACGACGAAGGAAGTGACCGAGCCGTACGACAAGGCCATCGAGGCCACGCTGACCGCCGACGGCGACCAGACCATCCTGGCCATCCAGGTCCAGGGCATGCCCCTGGACAAGATCGCCTTCTACGGGGCCGGGTGGCAGATCCACGCCGAAAATCTCGCCGCCTACCTCGCCGGGCGTGAGCGCGGCGACACCGAGGCGCGATGGGACGAACTCGTCCCTCCCTATCAAGACCTGGCGGCCAACCTCGGCTAGGAACATGCTGTGAAACGGCGTCTCGCGGTGTGTGGTCAGGCGCCGTTGTCGTGCCGGGACTGGTTGGTGCTGTGACGTTTTCCGGGTCACCGTCTGGTGCGGCGTTGGCTGCGCGGCAGAGCGGTGCGACCGGGCTGGAGTGGTTCAGGCTGACCTCGCTTTACAGGTCAGGGTTTGAATATGAATCCTTTGGTGGAGCTGAGGGGATTTGAACCCCTGACCCCCTCGATGCGAACGAGGTGCGCTACCGGTCTGCGCCACAGCCCCTGACCGTCCCGACGCGGTCGGGACCGGCGCCTAGGTTAACAGGTTGCCGGTACCGACGGCGAATCAGTACCCGGCGGCCCGGGCCTCGTACGCGCGTCCGCGTACCGGGCCCCGGCCGGTCCGGTCGACGTACCGCTGGGAGAGGCGTACCGACTCTCGTTGGGCCGCCGCCCGGGCGGCGGCCGCCCGGCGTAGTGCTTCCCGTCGGGCGGCCAGCCGCCGCTCCTGTTCCCGGCGCAGTTCGGCCTGGCGTAGCGCGATCCGGGCGGCCCGCCGGGCCGCTTCGCGGCGCCGGCGGCGTTCGGCCAGGGCCCGGTTGCGCAGGTGTACCAGGTAGGAGGCGAGCAGGAACAGGCTCGGTGCCGAGCCGATCCAGAACCCGGGGCCGAGCAGCCCGACCCCGCACAGCTCGCTGATGTTCAGCAGTACCAGGGCGAGCAGCACCCGGCGCCGCCGGTAGATGGCCGGCGTGTGCCGCCGCCGAGCCACGACCGGACGGCGACGCGGCCGGCCGAGAGCCGAGCCGACCCGAGCCGAGCCGACCCGAGCCGACCCGACGCGAGCCGAGCCGAGCCGACCCGAGCCGAGCCGACCGCGACCCGCACCGGACGTCGGAGCAGCGGACACCGGAGTGGCGGAGATCGGCACCGCCGAGACCGGAGCGGCCGACACCGGGGCGAGACCCTGCAACGACAGCGCGGGAGCGGCGAGCGCGAGGAACATCCGGGGCGGGTTGACCGGCCGGCGTCCGGGCACGGTGCGCTGGCGGCGGCGGCGATCGATCACCCGCGCCGTGTTCAGCGCCCGCTCCGCCGCCAGCCGCTCGGTCGCGTCGTACCGGCGGACCAGTGCCGGCGCGAGGGCGAGCAGGCCGGCAGCGGCGAGGACGGCAAGGAGCACCGAGGTCGGCACCCTCACCCCTCCCGTCACCGAAATCACCAGGATGTGATTCGAGGTTACGGGACATGACCAGCCAATTCGCACGCCACACCGCCGGCACGGCACGCGCCACCCGGCAAAGCGGGGCAGACCGGATGGGTCAGAGCCGGCCGCTCACCCGGTGCCAGCGGGCCAGCAGCCCGCCCTCGTCGGCCACGTCCTCGATCGTGAGGGCATACCCGATGTGGTCCCGCCAGGCGCCGTCGATGTGCAGATACTTCGGGTGGTACGCCTCCTCGCGGAAACCCAGCTTCTCCACTACCCGACGGGACGGGGTGTTCTCCGGGCGGATGTTCACCTCGATGCGGTGCAGCCCGCCGGAGTGGAAGGCGTGGTCCACGACGAGCGCGAGCGCGGTCGGGATGATGCCCCGCCCGGCGGCCCGCCCGTCGACCCAGTAGCCGGCGTACCCGGAGCAGAACGCCCGCCGCACGATGTTGCCCACCGACAGCTGCCCGACCAGCTGGCCCGAGTAGCAGACGGCGAACGGCATCGCCTCACCGCTGCGCGCGGAGCGGCGCAGCTCGTGCAGCACGTAGCGGAACGCGGACGGGGAGTTGAGCTCGTACCACGAGCCGGGCGGGGTCGGTTCCCACCTGGCGAGCCACTGCTCGTTGGCCCGGCGGATCTGGGACCAGACCCGACCGTCGGAGCGGCGGTACGGCCGGAGCGTCACCGGCCCGTCGGAGAGCACCACGGGCCAGCCCGGGGCGATCATGTCGGCTCCTCCGCGGAAAAGAGCGCGTCGTCGCTCACCGCCGCCGGTCCAGCAGGAGTACATCCACTGTGGACCCGGCGGGCGCGCTGGTGACCCTCTCCCCGAGCACCAGCAAGGCGTTCGCCTCGGCGAGCCCGGACAGGGTGTACGGCCCGCCGGCGAGGGGCTGCACGGTGTAGCCGCCGCCGCGCCGCTCGGCGACCTGTGCCGGGCGGAACTCGCGCAGCCCGCTCGGCGAGTAGACGGTCTCCAGCAGGTGCGCGCGGACACTGCGCCGGAACACCGGTTCGGCACCGGCGAGCACCTGGATCACCGGGCGGGCCAGCACCTCGAAGCCGATGAGTGCGGCGCCCGGGTCGCCGGGCAGGCAGACCACCGGTACCTCGGAGCCGCCGATGGTACCGAACCCCAGTGATGAGCACGGATAGACCGACACGTCGGTGAACGATACCGCCCCCCGGGACAGGATCCGCCGCACCATGTCACCCGGCCCGGTACCCGTACCCCCGGTTGTGATGATCAGGTCGGCCCGCTGGGTCTGGTCGTCGAGCAGCCCCCGCAGGCCTTCCGGGTCGTCGTCGCAGATGCCCACCCGGAAGGCGTGCGCGCCGGCCTCGGCGGTGGCCGCGGTAAGCGCGTGCGAGTTGACGTCGACCACCTGTCCGGGCTGGCTGGCCCGGCCGGCCTCGACCAGTTCGTCACCGGTGGCCAGGACCACCACGCGCGGGCAGGGCCGGACCACCACGTGCCCGATGCCGGTCGCGGCGAGGACGGCCACCAGCGCCGGCGTGATGAACGTCCCGGCCGGCGCGAGCACCGCACCGGTGGGCAGCTCTTCGGCGGCCCGCCGTACGCCGAAACCCTTCTTCGGCGCGGCATGGATCTCCACCGCGGCCATCCCCTGGTCGGTCGAGGAGCCCGGTATCACCACGTCGCACGCGGCCGGCAGCGGCGCCCCGGCCGCGATCGAGAAGCAGGTACCCGGAGTCAGCCGGACCGGGCGCCAGCTCGCGGCGGACAGGTCGCCGACCACGTTGAGCCGTACCGGCCGGCCGGGCGAAGCGTGCGTCACATCCTCGAAACGTGCGGCGTACCCGTCCATCGCCGCATGGTCGAACGCGGGCAGCGGCCCGGGCGCCACAACCTCCTCGGCGAGCGTGTTGCCGTACGCCTGGGTCAGGTCCAGATCCAGTACCGGCAGCGGGTGCAACCCGCGCAGTACAGTGCCGAGGTAGTCCGCCAGCGGGAGCATCGACTCCGACGGCAGCGGCTCGGCGGTCATGGTCATCCGCTGCGCTCCCTACCCGTGCTGTCCGGGCCGGCGGGGAGCGCGGCCACGAATTCGCCCAGCCACTCCCGGAAGGCCGCGAAGTCCTCGCGCTGGCAGGCGAGCTGCACCACCGCCTGCAGGTAGCCGATCGGCGCGCCGGTGTCGTACCGCACGCCCCGGAACACCACCCCGTGGGCCGGCGTGCCCTCCTTGAGCAGTAGGGCCATGGCGTCGGTCAGCTGGATCTCGCCGCCGGCACCCGGACCGGTCCGCCGGATCGCGTCGAAGACGCTGTTGGGCAGCACATACCGGCCGACCACGGCGAGGTTGCTCGGCGCCGCCTCCCGGTCCGGCTTCTCCACCAGCTCGGTGATCTCCACGATCTCCCCGCCGGAGTGCAGGTCCGGTGCGACCGGGCGGACCGAGGCGATGCCGTACCGGGACACCTCCTCGTCGGGTACCTCGATCAGGGCGAGCACGATGCCGCCGGTATGCGCCTGCAGGTCCAGCATGTCCGGCAGCAGCGGGTCGGACTCGTCGGTGAACTCGTCGCCCAGCAGCACGGCGAATGACTCCCCACCGACGTGCGACTCGGCGTAGGACACGGCATGCCCGAGCCCGAGCGGCTCGGCCTGGCGGCAGGTGTAGATCTCGGCCAGCTCGCTCGGCCGGATCACCGCGGCCAGCCGCTCCGTGTCGCCCTTGGCCTCCAGCCGCTGCTCCAGGTCGGGGCGCCGGTCGAAGTGGTCCACCATGCTGGTCTTGCCCCGCCCGGTCACCAGCAGGATGTCGTTGATCCCGGCGGCCGCGGCCTCTTCCACGATGTACTGCAACACCGGCCGGTCCACGACCGGCAGCAACTCCTTCGGCACGGCCTTGGTGGCCGGCAGGAACCGGGTGGCCAGGCCGGCCGCCGGGATGACGGCCTTGACCGCTCGCCGGTGACCTGCCTCGTCGACGCTGACTGCGGAATCCTGGGTGGTGCGATACTCCGGCATGACCGTCAGGCTATCGGGCATTACCCGCCGCTGTCGGCTGCGGGCTACCCGACTCGCCGCCCCGCGGGAACGCCAGAGGATGACCAGTGTCCGATCTCACCCATCAGGCAAAGGCCGAGACCCGCGCCGGCCTGCTCGCCGCGCGCCGGTCACGCCCTGACCGGGAGGCCGAGGATGCGGGGGTACGGGCAGCTCTCGCCCTCCTCGCCGCGGATCTCGGCACGGTCGCCGGTTACGTACCGTTGCCAGGCGAACCGGGCGGTTCCGTGCTGCCCGAGGTGCTCGCCTCGGTAGCGCGCCGGCTGCTGCTCCCGGTCCTGCGCCCCGACCGCGACCTGGACTGGGCGGTGTACACCGGTGTGCTGGTACCGGCCGGGTACGGGCTGCGGGAACCGGCCGGACCCCGGCTCGGACCGGCCGCGATCGCGGAGGCGGAGCTGGTCGTCGTACCCGCCGTGGCGGTGGACCGGTCGGGCGTGCGGCTGGGTCGGGGTGGCGGCTCGTACGACCGCGCCCTCGCCCGGGTCCGCCCCGGCCAGCTGATCGTCGCCGCGCTGTACGGCGACGAGCTGCTCGACCGGCTGCCCGCCGAGCCGCACGACGTCCGGGTGCACGCGGTGGTGACCCCGGCCGGGCTGATCCGACTGTGATCTGACGGTTACGACTGTGCTCTGACCGTGGAGTGCTGGACGGACGGCCCCTTCATGGCGCACTATTGGCACTCGTAAGGTCCGAGTGCCAGGAGGATGACGTGCCGACCTACCAGTACGCGTGCACCGCGTGCGGGCACCAGCTCGAAGCGGTGCAGTCCTTCGCCGACGATCCGCTGACCGAGTGCCCGGCCTGCGAGGGCCGGCTGCGCAAGCTGTTCTCCTCGGTCGGCGTGGTGTTCAAGGGCTCCGGCTTCTACCGGACCGACTCCCGGAAGAGCTCCGCCGACTCCACCGACGGCGCCCCGGCCAAGGACGGTAACGCCGCCAAGGACGGTAACGCCGCCAAGGACGGCGGCCCCGGCAAGGACGGCAAGAAGGAGAGCACCCGCTCCACCAAGGAGACCTCGGCCACACCGGCGAAGACGGACGCGGCACCCGCGGCGGCCTGACACCCCCTAGGGTGTTTCCGAGGGCCCCTCGGATTGTGACCTGCGCTTCGACAGGTTTCAATGTCTTCGAACTGCTCCCGTTTCCGACAGTTCGGAGATAGCCGATGCCGACCAGACGTGTCTTGATTCAGGCCGGTACCGTGGGCGGAGCCGCCCTCCTGGTACCGGCCGCGTTCGCCGCCCGCCAGCCGGCCCACGCCGACGTGCTACCCGGCGGCACGCTCGATCCCCGCACCCTGCCGAAGTACGTCGTACCGCTGTTCGTCCTGCCCGCGATGCCCGGCCAGCGGACCGGCCCGATCGACCGGTACGAGATCGCCGCGCGCCGGGTGGTCCAGCGGGTACTGCCACCCGGGCACCCGGGCACCCCGGTCTTCGCGTTCGGCCGGCTCGGCTCCCCGGCGACCTTCCACTGGCCCGGGTACACGATCGAGGCGAGGGTGGACCGGCCGGTACGCGTCCGCTGGGCCAACCAGCTGATGACCGCCTCCGGGCACTTCGTGCCGTCCCTGGTTCCGGTCGACCCGACCCTGCACTGGGCCAACCCGCCGGGCGGGACGGCCGGCCGGGACATGCGACCCGAGTTCAAGCAGACCCCGGGCCCGTACCGGGGGCCGGTACCGCTGGTCGTCCACCTGCACGGCCATCACTCGACCGAGGACGTCGACGGGTACCCGGAGGCGTGGTATCTGCCACCGGCCCGGGACATCCCGGCCGGGTACGCCAGGGTCGGCTCGTTGTACGACCGGTTCCGGGCCGAGGCGGTACACCGCAGCGGGGTGAACTGGCCGGCCGGTAGCGCGGTCTTCGACTACCGCAACGACCAGCGGGCCACCGCGCTCTGGTACCACAGCCACGAGCTGGGCATGACCCGCACCACCATCTACACCGGCCTGACCGGCCTGTACCTCCTGCGTGGCGGCTCCACCGACCTGCCCGCCGGGGTGCTGCCCGGTCCGGCACCCGGCGTGCACGACCCTGCCAGCCTGGCCCACTACGAGCTGCCTCTGATCATCCAGGACCGGTCGTTCAACGCCGACGGGTCGCTGTTCTTCCCGGCCAGCCGTGGCTTCTTCGGGGACACGCCACCGGACGGGCCGTGGATCCCGAAGACCGACGTGCCGCCGATCTGGAACCCGGAGTTCTTCGGCAACACCATCGTGGTCAACGGGAACACCTGGCCGGTGCTGGCGGTGGAGCCGCGCCGGTACCGGTTCCGGCTGCTCAACGCGTCCAACGCCCGTACCCTCATCTTGAAGATCGCCACCGACCCGCTGGCCGCCCGGCCGGCCCGGGCCGCCCTGCCGATCTGGGTGATCGGCTCGGACGGCGGCTTCCTGCCGGCCCCCGTGTCGGCCGGGTCGGTACCCCTGGGCGTCGCCGAACGCTACGACGTGGTCGTCGACTTCACTGGGGTACCGGTTGGCAGCTCGCTCTACCTGATCAACGAGGGGCCGGACGAACCGTTCGGTGGCGGTACCCCCGGCACCGACTTCGAGCCCGCCGACCCCGGTACCACCGGACAGGTCCTCAAGTTCGTGGTCACGCCGCTGCGTTCGGCGGACCACAGCACGCCGCCGGACCGGCTGCACCTTCCTGCCGTCCCCCGGCTCGGCGGCGCCGGCCGCACCCGCCGGCTGTCCCTCAACGAGCTGGACTCCACCGCGTTCCCGGAGGCGCCGATCGAGGCGCGGCTGGGCACGCTCAACGCGGACGGCACCCCGGTCCCGCTGCCGTGGATGGCCGCGATCACCGAGAACCCGGCGCGCGGCGCCACGGAGATCTGGGAGTTCCGCAACTTCACCGAGGACGGGCACCCGATCCATGTGCACCAGGTGCAGTTCGAGGTGCTGGACCGGCGGCCGTTCGGGGGCGCGGAGAATCCGCGGAAGATCGGCGACCCGCGGCCGCCGGAGGCGTGGGAGCGCGGCCGCAAGGACACCGTCCTCGCGCTACCCGGCGAGATCACCCGGATCAAGGCCCACTTCGACATCGCGGGCCTGTTCGTCTGGCACTGCCACATCCTGGACCACGAGGACAACGACATGATGCGGCCGTACCGCGTGGGGTGAGCTCAGACTCTGGCGCTCGCCTCCGCTCGCGCGGCACCGAGGCTCCCCAGGCGACGCCTTCCCTCGTCGCTGCGCTCCTCAGTCCAGACGCCGCCCGCCTCGGTGCGCTCACCAATGCGGCGGGCGCTCCTCCAGCAGCCGATCCTCGTTGCCGGTGGGGCGCTCGCCCCAGCCCCGGTCGGTGTCGTCGGCGGTCTGCTCCGGCAACACCGGCAGATCCTCCTCGTCGAGCGGCACCTCACGCTCCTCGTCAGAGCCGTACCTGTCCACCCGACGTAGGGTACGCACATGAGCGACCTTGGTGGGGACGACCTCCAGTGGCGGCGGCCGCCGGCCGGCGCGGCCGGCCCGGCACCCGGAACCACCCCGCCATCGGCTGACGTTCCCACCCAGCCGGCGTACACCGGTCCGCCGCGTAATGTCGCGCCGCCGCCGGACTGGCGGCCCCGGCTGCTCATCCAGCCACAGCCGCCCCGCGAACTGCCGGCACAGGACCTGGCCGCGCTGGACGCGCAGGAACAGGAGGCACGCACCATCACGTTGGGCGTCGGCATGGTCGCCGGTGCCGTACTCCTGGTCGTCCTGCTGATCCTGTGCGGCCGCGTGCTCTTCTAGAGCCCCTTCCAGACGATGTGCGCGGCGGTGTCACCGGTCCGGTAGACGTAGTACCCGGTCACCGCGCTGACCGCGACGATCGCGACGATGAGCAGGGCGTTCAGCACAGGTGGCTTGGTGCGGATCAGCACCAGGACGAGCACCAGCACGGCGAGTGAGATGGTCAGGTACACCGTGATCGTGCCCAGAGACCGATGCGCGTCAATCTTGTCGAACGGCGCTCCCGGCGTCAGCCGGGCCAGCCGGGCCCGGAAGGCGTCGCCGGACAGCTTCGCGAGGAGGGTCGACAGCGGCGCGATCAAGGCGAGCAGCACGGCCACCCAACCCAGCCGGGCGCGTAACCGCGGCACCAGCGCGTAGCCGAGGGCTACCAGGATCAGCAAGGGTACGAACACCACGGCCGCGTGGATCACCAAGGGGTGCAGCGGCAGCCCCAGGAACGTCTCGAACATACGCGTGGACACGCATGGATCATGGCATCCGGGTCGATCGACGGAAAGGGGACTTTTCTTGAAAGGTTCCAGGACGCGTGCTCCAATGGTGCTCATGAATAGCGAGGAGCGGCTGCGTACCCGAGGTCTGCGGGTCACCCGGCCGCGTCTCGCCGTACTGGAGGTGCTCGGCGAAGGCGGGCACCTCGAGGTCGACCAGATCACCCAGCTGGTACGCGAACGGCTGGAGTCGGTCTCCACCCAGGCGGTCTACGACGTGCTCGGCGCGCTGGCCCGGGCCGGGCTGGCCCGGCGGATCGAGCCGGCCGGCAGCCCGGCCAGATACGAGGCGCGCACCGGCGACAACCATCACCACGTGGTGTGCCGGGGCTGCGGCCTGATCGCCGACATCGACTGTACGGTCGGCTCCGCCCCGTGCCTCGACCCGAATACTGCGGTCGGCTACGAGATCGACGAGGCCGAGGTCACCTTCTGGGGCCTCTGCCCGGCCTGCCAGGCGCTGCGCGCCTCAGACTGACTCCCGCGCGACCGGCACCTCCACGACCGGTCGGGCCACGTTGAACGACCGGGCCAGCGCGACGATCACCAACGCCAACACCGCCGGTACCCCGAACGCCCAGCGCAGGCTGCTCCCATGCGCGACCGCACCGATGAGGATCGCGCCGACCACGAAGCCGATGTAGTTGAACAGGTTGACCCTGGCCACCGCCACCCCGCTTCCGGTCGGGTCCAGCGCCCCGGCCGCCGAGAACGACTGCGGTACCACCACGCACAACCCGGCTCCGAGGACAGCGAAGCCGGCCAGCCCCGCCAGCGGCGTGGGCGCGACCACGACCAGCGCCATGCCGGCTGCCCCGACCAGCCCGCCGGCCGCCACGGTGATCGCCGGGCCGAACCGCCGGACCAGCCGGTCGGCACCGGTCCGGCCGAGCATCTGGAAGATCACGTAGGCGAACACGCCGAGCGCGGCCACGCTCTTGCTGCCGTGCAGCGCGTCGTGCAGGTAGATCGCACTCCAGTTGAACGTGGCGGAGTCGGCGATGTACATGGCCAGGACGGCCCCGCCGATCAGGAGGATCGGCCGCCACGGGATGTGCGGGGCCGGCGCGCTGCCGGTGCCCACCGGCTCAGACCCGCGGCCCGGCGCCGCCGGCACGGGTACCTCCTCCGCGCGGCGCAGCAGGACGGGCCCGACCGACAGCGCGATCACGGCTCCGAACGCGCCCACCGAGGCGAGCGCGACGGACAGCGGCACGTCGAGCTTGTTGAACCCGGCCGCGGCCAGCGAGCCGGCGATCCCGCCCATGCTCAGCCAGCCGTGGAACGAGGAGATGATGCTCCGCCCGTACCGTTCCTGCACGGCCACGCCCTGCATGTTCACGCTGGCGTCGACCAGGCCGAGGCAGAGCCCGAGCGCGGCCACGGCCACGTACAGCGCGGGGCGTACCCCGACCAGCCCGACCGCGGTGATCGCGGCACAGACCAGCGGTCCACCGGTACGCAGCACCGCCCGGCTGCCCACCCGGGGTGCCAGGGCACCAGCGAGCAGGCTGCCGACCCCGGCCACGATCGGCACCGCGGCGAGCACCAGGGTCAGGTCGTCATCGGTGAACCCGAACTTCTCCTTCAGCGCCGGTACCTGGCTGAGTACGGTGGCGAAGCAGAGTCCCTGGACGAAGTACGCACCGGACACCGCGGCGCGGATATGCCGGTCCCGGGTACCGATCTCCACGGCAGCTCCCTCGGATACGTGAGGCATCCTCAAGTTTCGTGGGATCCTCCCCCGCTCACCCGGCGTCCCGCAAGACCCCGGCCCACGGCTCCTTCGCCGGCGCCTCGGCACCCGCCGGACAGCTACGCCGGTAGTCGCACCACGAACAGATCGGACCGGGCGCGGTCGGGAACGCGGTATCCGGATCGGCTCCCCCGGCCACCGCCCGCTCGGCGACCAGGATGTCCCGCGCGGTGTCCTCGGCCCGACCCACCTGCCGGGCCAGCGACTCCGGCGTGTGCTCGTGCCCGGCGACCGTACCGGTGGGCAGGTGGTGCAGCTCGACCGTGCGGCACCGGCGCCGGAACACCCGCTCGGCGGCGTACGCATACAGCGCGAGCGCACGGGAGCCGCGGGCGTTGTCGGAGGACAGCCCGCCGCGGCCGGTCTTGTAGTCCACGATCACCAGCTCGTCACCCCGCCGGTCGATCCGGTCCACCCGGCCGGACAGGGCCAGCAGCGCGGTCTTGGCGCCGACCGTGCGCTCCACCCCGACCGGTTCGTCGAGCGGGTCCAGCCCGGAGACGTAACCCTCCAGCCAGGCCAGGGCCTGTCCGAACACCTCCCGCTCCTGGATGTCGTCGCGGTAGCCCTCGCTGACCCAGGTCGCCTTCAACAGCACCGGCAGCGCCTCCGGCCGGCGTCGCCCGGGTGGCAGCCCATACCAGTTGCGCAACGCGGTGTGCACGCTGGCGCCCAGCGAGTTGTGCGCCCACGGCGGTCCCTTGACCGGCGCCGGCCGGTCAACGTATGCGTAGCGGTAGCGCCGCGGGCAGTCCTCGTAGGCGGCGAGCTTGCTCGGTGTGCACACGAAGAGCCGCTCGGGCATCCCGTCGAAGCCCAGCTGTTCCGATTCCACCGAGGCATCTCGCACGTGGTCGATCCTGCCATCCGGGTGCGACACTGAACGCACGGCGCGGCCGCGCCGGACTGCCGGCCCTTGGAGTGAGTGGATGGGAATCCTGCGCTGGCTGCGTGGTGGCGAGCAGAACGACGCCGCCGCCAGCGTCATCTCCGCGGGTCTGGCCGAGATCGACGGCCTGTTCCGCCCGTCGAAGCACAAGCAGACCGAGCACGTCGAGGAGAGCAAGCGCCGGCGGATCGACGTGGCCAACGGCGCCGGGATCGACCTCGACCGCGGGGTCGCGGTCCTGCGTCCCAGGCCGAAGCCGGCGGAGACCGACGAGTCAGTGGGCTGAGTGCAGGTAGGTCGTCACGAAGGCGGCCACCGCGTCGGCGATCAGCTGCACCGCGATCGCGGCGAGCAGCAGCCCGGCGATCCGGGTGAGCACCTCGATCCCGCTGGGCCGCAGCACCCGTACGAGCACCCCGCAGAACCGCAGCACCAGCCAGACCACGCCGAGCACCAGCAGGATCGCGGCGCCGATCGCGAGATAGTCGGTGGGATGCTGGGCCCGGCGCACGAACAGCATCGTGGCCACGATCGCACCCGGCCCGGCCAGCAACGGGGTACCCAGCGGTACCAGCGCCACGTTCGTGGTCGTCCCTGAGTCGGGCTCCTCGGTCTTGCCGGTCAGCTGCTGCAGCGCGACCAGGATCAGGAGCAGCCCGCCGGCACCCTGCAGGGCCGGCAGGTCGATGCCCAGGTAGCGCAGGATCTGCTGGCCGGCGACCGCGAACAGCACGATCACGCCGCCGGCCAGCGCGACCGCCTGCCAGCCGGCGCGGTGTCGCTGCTTCGCCGGCAGCGCGCCGGTCAGCGCCAGGAAGATCGGCACCATCCCGGGCGGATCGATGATGACCAGCAAGGTCACGAACGCGTCGCCGAACAGCTTCCAGCTCATCCGGACACCGGCGGCACGCCGTGGGCCATCTCGACGATCCGCTGGTACGCCTCGGGAGCCGTGGTGTACGCGCCCAACCGTACGGTCTTGTTGCTCCCGTGGAAGTCGGACGAGCCGGTCACCAGCAACCCGAGCTGAGCCGCCAGCGCCCGGACGTGCGTGCGCTGCTCCGGCGTGTGGTCCTCGTGGTCGGCCTCCAGCCCGGCCAGCCCGGCCGCGGCCAGCTCGACGATCAGCGAGTCCGGCACGATCCGGCCCCGTACCGAGGCGGCGGGGTGGGCGAACACCGGTACCCCACCGGCGGCCAGAATCAGGTCGAGTGCCCGGAACACCTCGATGTCCTGCTTCGGCACCCGGTACCGCTGCCCGAGCCACTGGGACCGGAAAGCCTCACCGACCGTGCCGACCAGTCCGCGCCCGACCAGTGCCCGGGCCAGATGCGGCCGGCCGACGGTACCCCCGGCCGCGTATCCGAGCACCTCCTCCCAGGTCAGGTCGACCCCGTCGGCGCGCAGCAGCTCGACCATCCGCTCGGCCCGGCGCTCCCGGGCCTCCCGTACCCGCCGCAGCTCATCCGCCAGCGCCGGCTCACCCGGATCGAAGAGGTACGCCAGCAGGTGCAGCCCGATGGACGGACGTTCCGGCTCGCCCCACGCAGTCCGGGAGCCGGAATGTGCGGAGGGGTCCACCCCGTACCACCGGCAGGACACCTCGGCACCGCGGACCAGGGTCAGCCCCGGCGGCAGCACCTCGACGGCGGCGGCCCAACCCGCGGTGGTGTCATGGTCGGTGAGCGCGACGACGTCGAGCCCGGCCCTGGCGGCGGCGACGATCACCTCGGCCGGCGTGAGGGTGCCGTCGCTCGCGGTGGAGTGCGTGTGCAGGTCGATGCGCATCACGCGTCGCCGGTCGCGGCTTCTTCCTCCTCGACGGTCCGGGACAGCCGGGCCTCGACCGCCTCAGGCTCGTACATCTCCTCGACGATGCGCAGGTAGAGCTCGTTGGGGTTGGGCAGTGGCTTGACCTCACGCAGGGCCTGGTCCTGGCCGGCCGACTCGACCACGAACGTGCCGTAGTTGAGCATCCGGCCCAGCGGCGACTGCTGGTATTTCATGTCGGTCACCCGGACCAGCGGCATCATGCCGACGGTACGGGTGATCAATCCGTTGATCACCATCAGTCGCTTGTTGGTCAGCACGAACCGGTCGTTGTACCAGTCGGCGACCCGCCACCCGGCCCAGCCGAGGACGCCGAGCCAGACCAGCACCGCGAGGGTGACCATCCCGTTGAGGTCGTTGCGGGCCAGCCAGCCGACCAGCCAGCCGAACACGAAGGTGGCCCCGGCGCTGATCCCGATCTCCGGGATCAGGTGGATCCAGTGCTTCTTCCACTCGCCCCGGAATTTTTCGGTGGGGAAGAGGTAGCGGGAGACCAGCGAGCTGGCCTCCTCCTCCAGCGGCAGGACGCTGTGCGGGCCGACCGGAAGCCCGCTCCCGCCGCGCAGTCCGACCAGCTCCTCGTCGCCGATTTCGGGCGGCAGGAACTCAGCGGTCTCGTTGATCTCGTCGTAGTCACCGGCACTCTCCGGGCGCACCCGGGGTTGCCGGTCGGTGTCGCGATCCTGGGCTCGGCGAGCCTCGCCCTGGTCATCCGGCCGGCGTGGGTCGTCGCTGGCCATCTGGGTCAAGCGACCAGGCTGGAGAAGAAGTTTCCGATGCCGGTGGCGACATCGACCAGGCCGTTACCCAGCGACTTGAACACCGCGGCGGCACTCGTGGGCCGATACGCGATGAAGAACACGAGGAACGCAACCAAGCCCCAGGTGAGGACTTTCTTCAGCACCGGGACATCCCTCCCTCACGCCGGGCCCTGCGCCAACGGCGGCACTGAGCGTATCAGGTGTAATCGGTACTAGTAGGTTAGCGGTCAGGTACGACAAAGACACTGGCTGCGCGGCATGTCGCAGGCGATCACGCCATTCACTCACGTGCTCCCGACCGGTCTCAGGCCGCGCCGTGCAGGTAGGGCGAGGGTGCGCCGTAGACCATCTCGGCGGGGAGCCACTCGGCCAGGTCATGCAGCACCAGTTCCTCGGCGAGCAGGTAGCCGGCGCTGGCCGGCCAGGCGATCGCGTACAACCACATGCCCTTGGCCTCGCCGACGTAGGCGCTGCGGTCGGTAGCGGGGGTGCGCACCGCCCAGAGCGCCGTGGGCCAACCGGCCGCCTTCACCTTGGCGTGCGCGGCGGTGCTCTCCAGGGCGTCCTGGAGGTACGGGCCGGGGTCCGGCCCGCTCAGCCCGGCGTACCGGTTGCCCAGCCCCACGCCGGGCTCCTCGGCCACCAGGAGAATGTCGGCCGGGCCACCCAGCGGGGCCGGACCGCTGCACGCCAGTGCGGTGGCCCGGGTGCCGTCCCGGTCGTCGCCGGCCCAGCCGACCCCGGTCACCACCCAACCGGTGGGCAGCGGCCAGGGGCACCACACCGGTACGTCCTTGGCGCGTGCGGTGACCGACTCCACGATGTCGGGGCCGATGTGTTCTGCGACGTGGAACGGCGGAACCGGGCCATCGACGGCGCACCGCCAATCGGAGGACATCAGATCGGGCGGTCGCACCGGACCGCCGCACCGGGGGCAACTCACCGCTACACCCACGTTGACTAACGTTCGTACCCGGCAGGTCCGCCGTCAAGAGAATCAGGAAATTGTGCCCAGGTCCGGATCCAGGAGTGCATCGCGATTCCGCTGGCCACACCGGCATTTATCGAGCGGGTGGAGCCGAACTGGGCGATGAACAGCACCTGATCGCACGCCTGCCGGGCGACCGGGGACAGGCCCGGCCCCTCCTGGCCGAACAACAGCACGCAGCGGCGCGGCAGCCCGGCCCGCTCCAGCAGGCGGGCGCCGGGCAGGTTGTCGATGCCGATCACGGCCAGGCCTTCGCCCGCCGCCCAACCGACGAACTGGTCGATGGTCTCGTGGTGGCGCACATGCTGGTACCGGTCGGTGACCATCGCGCCACGCCTATTCCATTTGCGTTTCCCGACGATGTGCACCTCGGCGGCCAGGAATGCGTTGGCATTGCGCACCACCGTGCCGATGTTCAGGTCGTGTTGCCAGTTCTCGATGGCGACGTGGAAGTCGTGGCGCCGGGTGTCCAGGTCGGCCACGATCGCCTCGCGCCGCCAGTACCGGTACCGGTCCACCACATTGCGCCGGTCGCCCTCGGTCAGCAGCACAGGGTCGTACCGCGGGTCGTCCGGCCACGGCCCGACCCACGGCCCGACCCCGATCCCGGCCTCGTCTTCGACGTCCACGAAGTGGACAGGTTACCCGTCGAACGCGGCGCCCAGACCGGCGAGGAACGCGCGCTCGGCCGGCCTAACCAGCTGGCCGCCGAGGCCGAGCAGGCCGCCGGTAGGGGCCGCCCGGCAGACCCGGGCCGCGATCGCCTCCAGCCAGTGCCGGTATCCGTCGAAGTCCTCCCGGCTGGCCTGGTCGGCGAGCAGCCGGGCGGCCGACCGGCAGCTGGCCAGTACGTCGGCGGTCCGCTCGGGCACCCTCCCGGTCACCGGCGGGTCGTCCTCGGTCTCGGCGTAGATCGCGGCGACCACGTCACGGACCAGCCGGCTCGCCGAGGCCCGACCAGCCGCGATCGCATCGATTCCGGCCAGCCCCGCGGTGACCGTGCGCCAAGGGGCATCCGGCGGCGCGGAGGTGGCCGCGACCACCACCCGGCCGGGCAGTTTGACCAGCAGCTCCCACTCGTCCCGATCGAACGGCAGTCCGGCGCGCTGCGGTATGGCAGATCGGTAGGACATGACTGACCTCCCGCGGCCAGCATATGCCGCAAACCGGTCCAGGGGTTTACGCCGGCTCAGGCTGGGCCGCCGGCTCGGGGAAGCTGGGCAGGTCCGGCCCGGCGTACTCCTTCTTGGGTACCATCACCCGCCGCCGGAACACGCACACCAGCGTGCCGTCCTGCTTGTACCCCCGGGTCTCCACGGTGACCACGCCCCGGTCCGGCTTGGAGCCGGACTCCTTCTTGTCCAGCACGGTGGTCTGGCCGTAGATGGTGTCGCCATGGAAGGTCGGCGCGACGTGCCGCAACGACTCGACCTCCAGGTTGGCGATCGCCTTGCCGCTGACGTCGGCCACGGACATGCCCAGCAGCAGCGAGTAGATGAGGTTGCCGACCACCACGTTGCGACCGAAATGGGTGGACGTCTGCGCGTAGTGCGCGTCGAGGTGCAGGGGGTGGTGGTTCATCGTGATGAGGCAGAAGAGGTGATCGTCGGACTCGGTGACGGTCTTGCCCGGCCAGTGCCGGTATACCGCGCCGACCTCGAACTCTTCGTAGTAGCGACCGAACTGCATCAGGACGACTCCCGGAAGGTGGAGCCGAGCCGCCCCCGGACGCAATGAACGGCGGGGCCCTCCCCGGCACCCGCCGCCCACGCTGTGATGTCACCAAGTGTGAGGACGGCTCGGAATATTGAACAGAGACCTGGCTCACAGTTATTCAACTGTGAGAATTGCTCAACTATAGGTGATGTCACAATCACGCTCCGCCGGATTCGGCGCGTTGCCCGTCACGTTGGGTCAAGGCACGGTCGAAAACCGGTACAGGCCAGGGCATCCGCCTATCATCGCGGCTCCCGGCCGGCGCGCGCTGTGGCTCGGCTCACCGGCCGCGGTCAGGGGAATGTCACACCGCCACGTCCGGTTGACCCGTTCGTAACACAATCGACGATCGGAGACGTGATGGCAACCAGGACGCTGACCTCGGCGAACTTTGCGGAGGTCACCGGAGCGGAAGGGATCGTACTGGTGGATTTCTGGGCGGAGTGGTGCCCGCCCTGCAAGATGTTCGCCCCGGTGTACGACAAGGTCTCCGAGCGGCACCCCGACATCGTGTTCGGCAAGGTGGATACCGAAGCCGAGCAGGAGCTGTCAATCCATTTCGACATCCGGTCGATCCCCACGATCATGGCGGTACGCGACGGCGTGATCGTGTTCGAGCAGCCCGGCGCGCTGCCGGAGCAGGCGCTGGAGTCCCTGATCAGCCAGGTTCGCGCGCTCGACATGGACGAGGTACGCCGCCAGGTGGCGGCCGAGGTGGCCTGACCGAGGGGTTGCCGCCTTCGAACGCATGTTCTAAGGTCGAGCATGCGTTGGGAAAACCTCTCGGCCAACGGACCTGACGCGGGTGAAGCGCGGGCGGTCCCACCCTTGCCGCTCGCGCTTCCCGGGTCCGTGGTCCGGACGTTCAACACGCCGGCCTTCGCCGGGATGACCTTCTACGAGGTCCAGGCGAAGTCGATCATCAACAAGGTGCCGGCTCAGTCGCGCGTCCCGTTCCAGTGGACGATCAACCCGTACCGCGGATGCAGTCACGCATGTCGATATTGTTTTGCCCGGAACACGCACACCTACCTTGACTTCGACAGCGGGCACGACTTCGACAGCCGGATCGTGGTGAAGGTCAACGCGGGGACGCTCGTGCGCCGGGAGCTGGCCGCGCCGCGCTGGTCGGGCGAGCACATCGCGATGGGCACCAACGTCGACTGCTACCAGCGTGCCGAGGGGCGCTACCAGCTCATGCGCGAGATCCTGGCGGCGCTACGCGACTTCGCCAACCCGTTCTCCATCCTCACCAAGGGCACGCTGATCCTGCGCGACGTCGACCTGCTCCGGCAGGCCGCCCGGGTCACCAAGGTGGCCCTCAACGTCTCGATCGGGTTCGTCGACGAGCGGCTGTGGCGCGAGGTCGAGCCGGGTACCCCGTCCCCCCGCCGCCGCCTGGACGTCGTACGGCAGCTGTCGGACGCCGGGTTCCGGGTCGGTGTACTGGTCGCGCCGATCCTGCCCGGGCTCTCCGACGGCGACGAGTCGATCGAGGCGACGGTCCGCGCGCTGGCTCAGGCCGGAGCGGCCAGCGCCACGCCCATTCCGCTGCATCTGCGCCCGGGTGCCCGGGAGTGGTATGCGAGCTGGCTGGGGCATACCCACCCGGAGTTGGTACCGCGCTACCGGGAGCTGTTCCGGGGCGGTTCCTACTCGCTGGCGGCATACCAACGCGACGTCACCGACCGGGTCCGGGCGGCCGCCCAGCGATACGGCATCGGGGCGCGGGAGCCCGGCGAAGCCCGGGAGGTGACCGGGCCGAAGGCCCCCGAGATGGAGCAGCTGAGCCTCCTATAGATAGATCGACGTAGGCTCGAACGGTGAGGACTCCCGCGGAAATCCTGGCCGCATCGCGCACCATCGCCGTGGTCGGTGCGTCCCGGCACCCCGGTAAGGCGGCCTACTCGGTCCCGTTGCAGATGCTGCGGCACGGCTGGCAGGTGATCCCGGTCAACCCCTACGCGGACGAGATCTGGGGGCAGCGCTGCTACCCGAGCCTCGCCGACCTCCCGGAGCCGGTGGACCTGGTGAACGTCTTCCGGCCCTCGGCCGACACGCCCGAGGTGGCCCGGCAGGCGGTCGCGATCGGGGCCAGGGCGCTCTGGCTCCAGCTGGACATCGTCTCGACGCGGGCACGGGCGCTCGCCGAGGCGGCCGGGCTGGACTACGTCGAGGACCGCTGCATCGCGGTCGAGCGGGCGGTCAACGCGATCAGTTTGCGCGGTACTCCCGGAGCAGACCCCGCGAGATGATGGTCTTCTGGATCTCGCTGGTACCTTCGCCGATCAGCAGGAACGGCGCCTCCCGCATCAGCCGTTCGATCTCGTACTCCTTGGAGTAGCCGTAGCCGCCGTGGATCCGGAAGGACTCCTGGACCACCTCAGCGCAGTACTCCGAGGCGAGCAGCTTGGCCATCCCGGCCTCGACGTCGCCGCGCTGCCCGGAGTCCTTGAGCCGGGCCGCGTTGACCATCAGTGCGTGAGCCGCTTCGATCTTGGTGCCCATCTCGGCGAGCTTGAACGCGATCGCCTGGTGCTCGTAGAGCGGCTTGCCGAAGGTACGCCGCTGCTGGGCGTACCCGATGGCCAGTTCGAAGGCCCGGATCGAGATGCCGCAGGCGCGCGCGGCGACGTTCACCCGGCCCACCTCGATGCCGTCCATCATCTGCGCGAAGCCGCGTCCGGCCGCGCCACCCAGGACGGTGCTCGCGGGTACCGGGTGGTCGGCGAGCACCATCTCGGTGGTCTCGACGCCCTTGTATCCCATCTTCTCCAGCTTGCCGGGGATGCTCAGCCCGGGCGCGGTCTCCCCGAAGCCGGGCTCCTTCTCCAGCAGGAACGTGGTCATGTTGCCGTACACCGAGTCCGCGCCCTGATCGGTCTTGACCAGCGTGGCCACCACCCCCGAGCGGGCCCCGTTGGTCAGCCACATCTTCTGGCCGTTGATGACGTAGGTGTCGCCGTCGCGTACCGCGCGGGTGCGGATCGCCGCGACATCCGAGCCGCAGCCCGGCTCGGACATCGAGAAAGCGCCGCGTACCTCGCCGGTGGCCATCTTAGGCAGCAGCCGGGCGCGCTGCTCCTCGGTGCCGTGACGGCTGATCATATAGGCCACGATGAAGTGGGTGTTGACGATGCCGGAGATGGACATCCAGCCCCGGGACAGCTCCTCGACCACCAGCGCGTAGGTCAGTAGCGACTCGCCCAGCCCGCCGTACTCCTCGGCGATGGTCAGCCCGAACAGCCCCAGCTCAGCCATGCCGGCGACGATGTCGTCCGGGTACTCGTCGGCGTGCTCCAGGTGCTGGGCGTGCGGGATGATCTCCTTCTCGACGAACTCCCGGACCGTGGCGAGGATGTCGGTCTGCACGTCGGTCAGGCCGGGCGTCCGGGCAAGGCGGGCCATTGAAGCCTCCGAATGAACTACTGAGTGGTAATTAAGGGAGTATGTCACCGGATCCGGGCCGTCGGCTGTGAGTGGTCTCACCAGGGGCGGTTTTCCCGGGGGTACCCGGGGGAAACAGTGCCAGCATGACCTACCCACCGGAGGACTCCCCCTCCCGGGAGCCGAATCACGAGCAACCCCAGTACCAACAGCCGCAGTACCAACAGCCCCAGTACCAGCAACCGGAGTACCAGCAACCCCAGTACCAGTACCAGCAACCCCAGTACCAGTACCCGCCGGCCTACCAGCAGCCGGTGAGCCAGGGCCGGACCAACACGATGGCGATCCTCTCGCTGGTCTTCGCCTTCGTGTTCTGGCCGCTGGGCATCGTCTTCGGGCACATGGGCCGCCGGCAGATCCGGCGGACCGGTGAGTCCGGCTCCGGCATGGCCACCGCCGGACTGGTGATCAGCTACCTGTTCGGCGTGCTGACTCTGATCGGCTGCGCGGCCTGGATCGCGTTGGTGACCTACGCCGCCAACCACCCGGACGTGTTCACCACGCCGACCCCCTAGTCAGCGGTAGTCGGCTTCGCGGACGCTGTTGCCGCCGTCGACCACCAGCAGCTGGCCGGTCACGTACGAGGCGCCGGGCGAGCAGAGGAAGGCGATCGCCGAGGCCACCTCGTCTGGCGTACCCGGCCGGCCCATCGGGCTGCTCAGGCCCTGTTTGAGCTCGACGATCGTGGACGCGCCGGTGTGGATGATCCCGGGTGCCACCGCGTTGACCGTGATCCCGTCGGCCACCAGTTCCATCGCCAGCGCCCGGGTCAGGCCGAGCACGCCGGCCTTGGCCGCCGCGTACGCCGCCTCGGTGGGGAGGGCGTTCACCGGCCCGGCGGTCGCCGAGAGGTTGACCACCCGGCCCCAGCCGCGCTCGGCCATCCCGGTCACGAACGCCCGGCTCACCAGGAACGTGGTGGTCAGGTTGCGGTCGACCTCGGCGCGCCACTCCGCCAGGGTCAGCTGTGCCACCGGGCGCAGCACCTCCGGGCTGGCCTTGCTCGCCAGGCCGGCGTTGTTGACCACGATGTCGACCGGGCCGAGCTGTTCGGCGATCGCGTCGGTCAGCGCCCCGACCTCGGCCTCCACGGTCAGATCCGCGACAAACCCGGTGACGCCCAGCTCGCCGGCGCGCTCGTGGATGCGCCGGGTGGTGGACACGATCGCCACCTCGGCGCCCAGGCCGGCCAGCCGGCGGGCGGTCGCATAGCCGATGCCGTCCGGGCTGCCCGCGCCGGTAACCAGGGCGACCCGCCCGTCGAGGCGCTCGGTGGAAACGGGTACCGCGTTCGTCATGCCGCCGATCCTGCCTGGTCCGGGCAAGCCGGGCAACGCCGGGCGCCGGACTCCGGCGCGGGCGCGGCACCGGTACCCTGGCTGCACCCTTTGACGAACGTGAGGACCACGATGACCTATCCACCGCAGGGCGGCTGGCAGGACCCGCAAGGCGGCTGGCAGCAGAGCCAACCCGGCGGTTGGCAGGACCCGGCCGGCGGCTACGTCGACCCGGCCAGCGGCCAGCCGGCATACGTGGACCCGATCAGCGGCCAGCCGTCCAATTACCCGACCTACAGCCAGGTTTCCCCGCCGGCCTACCCGGCCAGCCCGGAGTACGGGTACCAGCCGGCCTACCCCGGTTACGGCGCGCCCGTGATGGCGCCCACCTCCCGTACCAACGGCATGTCCATCGCCTCGATGGTGATCGCGCTGGTCGGCCTGCTCACCTTCTGGTGCTACGGGGTGCCCGGCATCGTGTTCGGCGCGGTCGGCGCGATCATGGGCCACGTCGCGAAGCGCCAGATCGCCGAGCGCAGCGAGCAGGGCGGCGGGATGGCCCTGGCCGGCATCATCATCGGCTGGATCTCGGTGTTGCTGGGCCTGATCGCCGGCGCCCTCTACGCCTACTTCATCTGGTGGGCGGTGCACCTGCCCAGCACCTACCCGACGACCTACTCCACGGCCTGACGCGCGGACGACCAGCCCTGATCCGGCGGCGTGAAGGTGGCGGTGCGGGCCAACCCGGCCGCCCGCCCCTTCGCGGCGATCACCAGCGCCATCTTGCGGGACGCCTCGTCGATCATCTCGTCGCCGAGCATCACCGCGCCGAGCTTGCCCCCGGCTTCCGACGTGTAGTGCGCGTAGGCGTCGAGGATCAGCTCGGCGTGGTCGTAGTCCTGCTGGCTGGGCGAGTAGACCTCGTTGGCCGCGTCGAGCTGGCCCGGGTGCAGCACCCACTTGCCGTCGAAGCCCAGCGCCGCGCTGCGCCGGGCCACCTCCCGGAACGCGTCCACGTCGCGGATCTGCAGGAACGGGCCGTCAATGGCCTGCAGGTCGTGGGTACGCGCGGCCATCAGGATCCGCATCAGGATGTAGTGGTACGGGTCACCCGGGTAGTCCGGGTGCAGCGCACCGACCACGAGCGACTTCATGTTGATGCTGGCCATGAAGTCGGCCGGGCCGAAGATGATGGTCTCCACCCGGGGCGAGGCGACCGCGATGGCGTCCACGTTGACCAGGCCGCGCGCGTTCTCGATCTGCGCCTCGATACCGATCCCGCCGACCGGCAGGCCGAGCGACTTCTCCAGCTGGGTCAGAGTGAGGTCGAGCCACTGGACGTGCGCGGCCTCCTGGACCTTGGGCAGCATGATCGCGTCGAGGTGCGCCCCGGCGCCCTCCACCACCTCGATCACGTCCTGGTAGGTCCACGGCGTGGTGAGGTCGTTGACCCGGACCACGCGCGCCTTGCCGGTCCAGTCGCCGGTGCTCAGCGCGGCCACGATGTTCTTGCGCGCCTCCGGCTTGGCCAGCGGGGCGACCGCGTCTTCCAGGTCGAGGAAGACCTGGTCGGCCGGGAGGCCCTGGGCCTTGTCCAGCATCTTGGTGCTGGATCCTGGTACGGCGAGACACGAACGTCGGGCGTGGCCGGCGGCACCCATCGTGGTGAGCTCCTTCTTAGCGAGCGTTCAGTTACCTGCCGGTACCGTAGCTTTGTCGGATGGCAGAGGAGAACGAGTCTGTGGGCGAGTTCACGAACAAGACGGTAGTGGTGACCGGGGCCAACTCCGGCATCGGGCTGGCGGCCGCGGTCGGGTTCGCACAGCGGGGCGCCCGGGTCGCCCTGGTCGGGCGGGACCAGCGCCGGCTCGACGAGGCGGTGGCGGCGGTACGGGCGGCCGGGGCCGAGGAGCCGGCCGGCTTCCGGGCCGACTTCGACGTACTCGACGAGGTACGCAAGCTCGCCGACGCGCTGGGTACCGCATACCCGACCATCGACGTGCTGTGCAACAACGCCGGCGGGATTCTCCAAAGTAGACAGTCCACAGTAGACGGTCACGAGCGGACCATGCAGGCCAACCACCTGGCCCCGTTCCTGCTCACCAACCTGCTGCGGGAACGGCTGTCCGGTGGCCGGGTGGTGAACACCTCCTCCGACGCGCACAAGGGCGGCGCGCTGGACCCGGCGCACCTGGACAGCCCGGGGGCATACCGGCCGTTCACCGTGTACGGGTCGAGCAAGCAGGCCAACATCCTCTTCGCCGCCGAAGCCGCGCGCCGGTGGCCGGAGATCCTCTCGTTCTCGTACCACCCCGGTGTCGTGCGTACCCGGTTCGGCCGGGACAGCTTCGCCATGTCGGCCTTCTACCGGGTGGTGCCGTTCCTGGTCACCCCCGAGCGCGGTGCCGACACCATGCTCTGGCTCGCCGGGACACCGGCGACCGAGCTGACCAACGGCGGCTACTACGTCAAGCGCAAGCTGGTCCAGCCGTCCGGGGTGGCCGCCGACCCGGCGGCGGCCGCCGCACTGTGGGCGGCGAGTGCCGCGGCCGTCGGGCTGTAGCTCCAGCACCCGCGCTACAGCTCCAGCACCCGCGCTACAGCTCCAGCTCCACCGGCGCGGGTGCCCGGGCGGCACCGAGCACCACCACGGCGACCCCGAGCACGAGCAGCAGCAGGCCGGGTACCTGGACCAGGCGGGGTACCTGGTCGAGCCAGAGCCAGGCGATCAGGGTGGCTCCGGGTACCTCCAGCAGGATCAGCACCGAGATCGTGGTGGCGGAGACGCGCCGGAGCGCGTAGTTGAACAACGAATGCCCGAGCAGCTGCGGGCCGGCCGTCATGGCGAGGATCGCGAGCCACGCGGTGGCCGGGTACCCGTGCAGCGGTACCCCGGCGGCCAGGCAGAGCGTGCCCAGCAGCACCGCGCAGACGCCGTAGCAGACGGTGGTGTACGTGGTGGTGCTCAGCCCGGTGCGGGCCCGCTCGCCGAACGCGACGTAGCCGGCCCCGGCCACCGCGCCGGCCAGGGCGAGCAGGTCGCCGCCGAACGCCGCCGAGGACAACCCGATGTCCGCCCCGGTGGCGAGGATCGCACCGCCGACCGCCAGCACGATGCCGAGCCAGACCAGCCGGGGCAGCCGCCGGCCCTGGCCCAGCGCGATCAACCCCTGCCACACCGGCTGGGTGGCGACCAGCGCGGTGGCGGCGGCCGGGCCGGTGAGCTTGGCACTGGGTACCCAGGTCCCGAAGTGCCCCGCGAGCGCGACCCCGGCGAGTAGGCTGACCAGCGCGGTGCTCCGCCCGGCCGGGCCGGCCAGCCGGGTGATCTCCGCTCGCCGGGTGGTGGCGGCGACCGGGGTGAGCACCGCGGTCGCGAAGGCGTTGCGCCAGCAGGCGATGGCGAGCGCCGGTGCGGCGGTGTAGACGATCAACGGGGCTGAGGACGACACCGCCAGCACCGCGACGGCGAGGACGGCGACCGTCAGGACACCGGGACGCACGGGTCCCAATCCTGGCATGTTTCGGGGGTGGTACCGGTGGGGCTCTTCCATGCTGTGCTGTTCGACTTCTTCGGCACCCTGACCCAGGCGGTGTCCCGCGGTCCGGCGCACGCCCACCTGGCCCGCTGGCTGGGCTGCGATCCGCGGCGGTTCAAGGCGGTCCTCGACGAGACGTTCCCGGACCGGGCCCGGGGCGCGTACGGCTCGGCGTCGCAGGCACTGCGCCGGGTGGCCGAGTCGGTCGGGGTACAGCCGACCCGGGCTCAGCTCGCCGCGGTGCTCCCGGCCCGGGTGGCGGCCGTACTCGCGGACACCCGGCTGCGCCCGGAAGCCGAACCGGTCCTGCGGGCGGTACGCGCGCGTGGCCTGGGTACCGGCCTGGTCAGCGACTGCACCCACGAGCTGCCGCACTACCTGCCCGACCTGCCGATCGCCCCGCTGCTGGACGCCTGCGTCTACTCAGTCGAGCTGGGTGTCTGCAAACCCGACCCGCGGATGTACCTGACCGCGTGCGCGCGGCTGGGTGTGGAGCCACGGCACTGCCTGTACGTCGGCGACGGCGGCAGCCAGGAGTTGACCGGAGCGCAGGCGGTGGGCATGACCGCGGTCCAGCTGACCGCCCCGGACCTGGTCGGGCACCTGCGGTTCAACGGGGAACGCAACTGGACCGGTCGCACCGCCGGTACCCTCGCCGGGGCCCTGCGCTACCTGAACGAGGCCGGGATCAGGCCGGTGGGCGTATCGGTGGGGCGGTGAGCGCGGCCACGTCCGGCCGGGGTACCCCGCCGAAGCCGGAGCGCTCCCCCGCGATCTTCTCCTGCAGCCGCATGATCCCGTGCAGGAGCGCCTCCGGGCGGGGCGGGCAGCCGGGCACGTATACGTCGACCGGGATGAGCTGGTCGACCCCCTTGGTCACCGAATAGGAGTCCCAGTATGGCCCGCCGCAGTTGGCGCAGGCGCCGAAGGAGATGACGTACTTGGGCTCGGGCATCTGGTCGTACAGCCGGCGGATCGCCGGCGCCATCTTGTCGGTGACCGTGCCGGAGACCACCATCAGGTCGGCCTGCCGGGGCCCGTGCGCGAACGGGATCACCCCCAGCCGGATGAAGTCGTGCCGGCCCATCGAGGTGGCGATGAACTCGATCGCGCAGCAGGCCAGGCCGAAGTTGAAGACCCAGAGCGAGTAGCGCCGGCCCCAGTTCAGCACGAACCGGATCGGCTCGCCCAGCACGCTTGGCAGCTCTGGCATGTCACCAGCCTAACGGGGGTGGTTCAGACACGTCGCGTGCCGGAAGATGCTTCCATCATCTACGCTGCGCTGCGTGACCGATAGCACGGTGGCGAGCAAGTTGAACAGGCTACACCCCAACGGATCGGCGTCGTCGCATCACGCTGTGTTATCACGACGCGGCCGCCGACGTGAACCCCAGGAGGTTCGCGTGCCCGCCGGAGTCGCGGCCGGACACCCGGCCACCACCGAGGTCGGCCTGCGCATGCTCGCCGCCGGCGGGTCGGCCGCGGACGCGGCCGTGGCCGCCACCCTGGCCTGCTGCGTGGCCGAGAGCGTGCTCACCGGTATCGGTGGCGGCGGCTTCGCCACCTACTACGACGCCAGCACCCGCGAGGTCACCTGCCTGGACTTCTTCTGCACGGTGCCCGGACTCGACGCCGACGACCCGGCCGGACCGATGGTGCCGATCCAGGTGGAGTTCGGTGGGGTACCGATGAGCTACTCGATCGGCGAGTCCAGCGTGGCCGTGCCTGGCGTACCGGCCGGCACCGCCGCCGTACACGAGCGGTGGGGCCGGTTGCCCTGGGCCAGCGTGGTCGAGCCGGCCATCGGCCTGGCCCGCAGCGGCGTCGTGCTCCCCGCCGCGCAGGCAGCCACCCTGCTCGCGGTCTTCCCCGCGCTGGTCCCCGGCGTCGGCGCGGAGATCTACCAGCCCGGCGGCCGGCTGCTCGCCGGCGGCGACCTGCTCTTCCACCCGGGCCTCGACCGCGCCCTGGCCGCCCTCGCCACCAAGGGGCCGGAGGTCTTCTACACCGGCGAGATCGGCTCGGCGATGGTCGACACGATCCGGGCCGGTGGCGGCGCACTCGGCCACAAGGACCTCGCCGAGTACCGCGTGCTGGAGCTGCCGGTCGGGCACGCCCCGCTGGACGGGTACCACGTCTTCGCCCGGCACGACCTCAACCGGCTGATCGACACGGTCGCAGCGCTGCCACCGTCGATCGCCACCCTGGACCGCGGCCGACGCGCCGTCGCACTCGCCGACGCGCTGCGGGTGTACGGCCGGCAGAAGCTCGGCGACACCACCAACATCTCGGTCGTCGACCCGGACGGCAACGCCTGCGTGATCACCGTGACCCTGGGCATCGGCTCCGGCGTCTGGATACCCGGCATGGGCGTGCACCTCAACTCGATGCTCGGCGAGGGCGAGTTGGTTACCGGCGACCTCACCGCGGGCCGGCGGATGTCCTCGATGATGTGCCCGCTCGTGGTCACCGACGACACGGGCGACCTGGTGCTGGCGGCGGGCTCGGCCGGCGCCTCCCGGATCCGTACCGCCCTGGTGCACACGCTGGTGGGGGTACTCGTGGACGGGCTGTCCGCCCGGGAGGCGGTGCACCGGCCACGGTTCCACGTGGTCGACGACACCGTGCACGCCGAGGCCGGCTACCCGAAGGACGAGCTGGACGCGCTCGCCGGGGCCGGCTACGAGATCAACCAGTGGGACCACACCAGCCACTACTTCGGCGGGGTGAGCGCGGTCGGCGTACCGGGCGCGGCCGGCGACCCCAGGCGCGGCGGCGTCGGCCTGCTCCTGGAGCCCGCCTAGTCAGCTGGATACCAGGCGGCCCTGGACATGTCGACGTGCTCGCCGCGCAGCGGGGTACCTTCGGCGCGGTGCCGGCGTAACGCCTCGACCTCGTGTCCGGGTACCAGCCGGCCATTCGCGGTCACCACGCGGTGCCAGGGCACCGCGCCGCCGTACCGGGCCATCACCGTACCCACCTGACGCGGCCCGCCCCTGCCGAGCCACTCGGCGATCGCCCCGTACGACATCACCCGACCCGGCGGGATCCGCTCGACCAGACCGAGTACCTCCTCCGCGAAGTCCACAGCCAACCACCATATTGGTCCATGGGGTGGGAGCCCGACCCTCGGCCGGGACACCGGCACCGGAGAATGGTCGGCGTGCGCGAAGCAGTCCGGACGGCGCGCCGGGTCGTGGTCAAGGTCGGCTCGTCCTCGCTGACCACGGCGGCCGGCGGGCTCGACCGTACCCGCGTGGATTCCCTGGTCGACGTGATCGCGGCGCGCGACGGCGAGTCGGTGCTGGTGTCCTCCGGCGCCATCGCCGCCGGGCTGGCCCCGCTCGGCCTGCCCCGCCGCCCCCGCGACCTGGCCACCCAGCAGGCCGCCGCGAGTGTCGGGCAGGGCCTGCTGATGCAGGCCTACACCGACTCGTTCGGCCGGTACGAGCGGACCGTCGGGCAGATCCTGTTGACCGTCGACGACGTCACCCGGCGGGCGCACTACCGCAACGCCCAGCGGACCCTGCGCCGGCTGCTGGACCTGCGGACGGTCCCGATCGTCAATGAGAACGACACGGTGGCCACCGACGAGATCCGGTTCGGCGACAACGACCGGCTGGCCGCGCTGGTGGCCGCGCTTATCCACGCCGACCTGCTGGTGCTGCTCTCCGACGTGGACGCGCTCTACACCGGCGACCCGTCGAGACCGGGGTCTGAGCGCATCGATGAAGTTCACTCGGAGGCGGACCTGTCCCGGGTCAGCGTGGGCCGGCCCGGCAAGGCCGGCGTGGGTACCGGCGGCATGGTGACCAAGGTGGAGGCGGTCCGGATCGCCACCGGCGCCGGCATTCCGGTCGTGCTGACCGCCGCGTCGCTCGCCGCCGAGGCCCTGTCCGGCAAGCCGGTGGGGACGTTCTTCCATCGGGTACGCGAGCGGCCGGCCGCCCGTCTCTTCTGGCTCGCCCACGCCACGGCTCCCCGGGGCCGGCTGCACCTGGACGCCGGTGCGGTACGCGCGGTCGTCGGCCAGCGTGCCTCCCTCCTGCCGGCCGGCATCACCGCGGTGGACGGGCAGTTCTCCGCCGGTGACCCGGTCGACCTGGTCGACACCGAGGGCCGCCCGGTGGCCCGGGGACTGGTCAACTACGACGCGCTCGAACTGCCCGGGCTGCTCGGCCGGTCCACCGTCGAGCTCGGCCCCGGGTACGGCAAGGAGGTCGTCCACCGCGACGACCTGGTCCTGCTCTAGAGGTCGCGGTACGCCCTGGTGGCCAGCGGAACGAAGACCGCCAGCAGCAGCACCGACCAGCCGAGCGTGGCGAGCACCGGATGCTGCAACGGCCAGGCGTGGCCGAGCCCGGCACCGGGGTTGCCGAACAGCACCCGGGACGCCTCGGTCAGTGCGCTGATCGGGTTCCAGTCGGCGACGGTACGCAGCCAGCCCGGCATGTGGGCGGTCGGTACGAAGGTGTTGCCGATCATCGTCACCGGGAAGATCAACGGGCCAAGGGTATCGATGCTCTTCTCGTCCTTGACGGCCAGCCCGAGGTACACCCCGATCCACGTCATCGCCGCCCGGAAGAGCACGATCAGGCCGAACGCCGCCATCGTGCGGCCCAGCCCCTCATGCGCCCGCCAGCCGACGACCAGCCCGCACCCGGTCATGATGGCGATCTGCACCACGCCGATCAGGGCGTCCGAGCCGGCCTGCCCGAACGGTACGGCCATCCGGGCCATCGGCATCGAGCGGAACCGGTCGGTCACGCCCTTGGCCTTGTCCGAGGCGACCGCGAGCGCGTTGAGCAGGATCGCCATCACCGAGATCATCGAGAACAGCCCCGGCATCAGGTATTCCCGGTAGTTGGTGCTGCCGGGCACCGCGATCGCGCTGCCGAAGACGAAGCCGAAGAGCACCACCATCGCGGCCGGGAAGATCAGGGCCGGCAGCAGCTGGCCGGGCTGGGTCTTGAGGTGCCACAGTTCCCGCCGGACGAGCACCCAGCCGTCGGTGAGCGCGGTCATCCGCCCGCGGCCCGCAGCCGGCCAGCTGGTCATGAGTGCACCCCCGTCCCGGTCAGGGTGAGGAAGACCTCGTCGAGGGTGGGGCGGCGCAGCACCACGTCCTCCGCGGCCACCCCGGCCCGGTCCAGCTCGCGCAGCAGGTCGGTCAGTGCCGGGGCACCGTCGCCGATCGGCGCGCTCACCCGGCGGTGCTCCGCGGCGACCTGTGGCTCGGTACCGGCGACCCGGGCGACGACGGCCGCCGCCTCGGGCAGCAGCCCACCGTCCCGGACCACCACGTCCAGCCGGCTGCCGACGGTGCTCTTGAGCTCGTCCGGGGTACCTGAGGAGACCACCCGGCCGTGGTCCACCACGGCGATCCGGCCGGACAACTGGTCGGCCTCGTCGAGGTACTGGGTGGTCAACAGGACGGTGGTACCGCCGGCGACCAGCTCCCGGATGCTCGTTGCGGCTTCGGGGATCCAGGCCGGTGGTCGGCTCGTCGAGGAAGAGCACCGGCGGCGCGACGATCAGGCTGGCCATCATGTCGAGCCGGCGGCGCATGCCGCCGGAGTAGGTCTGCACCATCCGGCCGGCGGCCTCGGTCAGCCCGAACCGCTCCAGCAGCTCGTCGGCCCGCTGCCGGGACGCGCGCTCGGTCAGGTGGTAGAGCCGGCCGAACATCCGCAGGTTGTCCCGCCCGGTCAGCTTCTCGTCCAGGGCGGCGTGCTGCCCGGCCAGACCGATCCGGTAGCGCACCTGGTCCGGGTAACGCGTCACGTCGTACCCGGCGACCTCGGCGTACCCGCCGTCCGGGCGGACCAGCGTGGCCAGGATCCGGACCACCGTGGTCTTCCCGGCACCATTCGGCCCGAGCAGGCCGAAGACCGTTCCGGGTGGTACGGACAGGTCGAGCCCGTCCAGCGCCCGCGTTTTACCGAAGCTCTTGCGTAGCCCCTCGGCCACCACCACGTCCATCTGTCCCTCCCCGTTAACCGCGTACGTCGTACGCACCGCTGCGTACACCGTACCCATAAATTACGCTGTACGCAATGACGGAAATCCTCTGGACCCGCACCGAGCGACCGCCCCGCGGACCGCAGCCGTCGCTGTCCCGGGACCAGATCGCCGCGGCCGCGATCGGCATCGCCGACCGGGAGGGACTCGACGCGGTGTCGATGCGCCGGGTCGCCACCGAACTGCGCTGCGGCACCATGTCGCTGTACCGCTATGTGCGCACCAAGGAGGAGCTGTACGACCTGATGCGCGACGCGGTGGCCGGCGAGGACGACGTGTCCACCGCCACGCCGAGCGGGGACTGGCGGGCGGACCTGCGCACGGCGGCCCGGCGGATGCGGGCCAGCGTGCTGCGCCACCCGTGGCTGCCGGCCCTGATGGTGCGCCGCCCCGCCTTCGGCCCCAACGAGATGCGCGGGGTCGAGCTGATGCTGAGCATCCTCGACGGCGGGAACCTGTCCGCCGACGAGAAGCTGAACGTGATCGGCGTCCTCGGCGGGTTCGTCCAGGGGTACGTCCAGCGGGAGCTGGCCGAACGGGAGTGGCGCGGCCCGGACAGCCGGGCCGACAAGCAGTGGCAGCTCGCCATCGCGGGGTACCTCGGCGAACTCGCCGGGTCCGGCCGGTACCCGCAGTTCACCCGGGTACGCGACGAGGCGGACAAGACACCGGATCCCGACGCGATCTTCGATTGGCAGCTCGACCGGGTCCTCGACGGTCTCGCGGCGGTGGTATCCGGGCACGCGCCGCCGGTTCCGGCACACGCACCCCGCCGGGCCAGGACCGCGCGCCGGCCCGCCTGAGCCCGGATCCCTACGCCGGCTCGCTGAGGCTGGCCGCCTGCGGCACGGCGACGGGAACCTCGTGCGGCTTACCCGGCCGCCAGGGCCAGGGTGACCCAGAACGCCGGCAGCCCGGGCGGGACATGTGGCGCGACGACCCTGCGGCTGATCGCCACCACGATCGGCGCGTGGATCAGGTAGAGGCTGTAGGAGAACGCGCCCAGGCGGCGTACCGCCCGGGTGTCCAGCAGCCGCACCAGCGGAGCCGGCCGCCCGGTGGTCACCGCGGCCAGCAGCATGGCGATCGCCGGCCCGATCGCGAGGTCGATCCAGTAGTAGTTGTGCACCGTCCAGACTGAACCCTTCAGGATCATCAGCAGCAGCACCGGAGCGGCGGCGAGCGCGGCCAGCCAGTGCCACGGCAGGCGGCGGACCCGGTCACCCGCGGCGATGACCCCGGCGCCGACCATCCCCACCGCGAAGAGCGGGACGAACTGCGGGGTGAGCCCGGTCAGTTTGTCCACTGTGGACACACTCGTGCCGGACAGCCCGAGCGCGACCACCGGTACCGTCGTCGCGGCGAGCACCGCCACCGCCCCCGCGCGCCGGCGGATCAGCAGCAGGAGCGGCAGGACGAGGTACAGCTCGGCCTCCACCGCGATCGACCAGAACGTCCCGTTGGGTACCGGCGCCCGGACCACGTCCTGCAGCAGCAGCCCGTAGACGAGCACCGACCGGCCGGTCGGCGGTCCGTTGTGCGGCTGGGGGGTCACGGCCCACGCGATCACCAGGCTGAAGAGCAGGGCGGCCCAGTACGGCGGGAGGATCCGCCAGGCCCGCCGCCGGGCGAACCGCGCCATGCCGCCCAGCTGCCACCCTTTCCGCGCCGGCGAGACGGCCAGCGAGAAGCCGGACAGCACGAAGAAGACGACCACCGCGAGGTGCCCGTACAGCATCCAGCCCAGCCAGACCGGACCGGTGTTGGCCGGGTACCCGTGGAAGGTCAGCAGCCAGCAGTGGTGCAGCACCACGTACAGCGCGGCGAGGCCGCGGATCCCGTCCAGACCCACCACCCGGCCGCCCTCCGGCGGCCGGGGCTGATCGATGTCCAAGGAGCTCCGAATCAGTCCATCGTAATGACGGTAGATTGGCGGGGTGACGGACAGCTCTGTGGCTCAAGCGGCTCAGCGGGCCCGGAAGGCGGCCAACCTCCTGGTGACGGCCACCCGCGCGGCCAAGGACGAGGCCCTGCTCGCGATGGCGGACGCGCTGGTTACCGGTACCGCCGAGATCATCGCCGGCAATGACGCGGACGTGGCGGGGGCCCGCGCGGCCGGCACCGCCGAGGCGCTGATCGACCGGCTGACCCTGACGCCCGAGCGGGTCGCCGGGATGGCTGACGGGCTGCGCCAGACGGCGGCGCTACCCGATCCGGTGGGCGAGGTGGTCCGCGGCTCGACCCTGCCCAACGGGTTGGAGCTGCGCCAGGTCCGGGTGCCGTTCGGGGTGGTCGGGATGATCTACGAGGCCCGGCCCAACGTCACCGCCGACGCGGCCGGGCTCGCGCTCAAGTCGGGCAACGCGGTGCTGCTGCGCGGTTCCTCGTCGGCGGCGCGGTCCAACGCGGCGATCGTCGCGGTGCTGCGCGACGCGGTCGAGGCGGCCGGGCTGCCGGCCGACGCGATCCAGCTGCTGGACTCGTCGTCCCGCGACTCGGTCAAGGAGCTGATGCGGGCGCGCGGCCTGGTGGACGTGCTGATCCCGCGTGGCGGCGCGTCGCTGATCAAGTCGGTCGTGGCGGAGTCGACGGTACCGGTGATCGAGACCGGTGTCGGCAACTGCCACGTGTACGTCGACGCGGCCGCCGATCTCGACATGGCTCTGTCGATCCTGGTGAACGCCAAGACGTCCCGCCCGTCGGTGTGCAACGCGGCCGAGTCGCTGCTGGTACACGCGGACGTGGCGGACGCCTTCCTGGCCCGGGCACTGCCGGCCCTGCGCGACGCCGGGGTGACCGTGCACGGCTCGCCCGAGGTGGTCGCGGCCGGGGCACAGGCCGGGGTACCGGTCGAACCGGCGACCGAGGCGGACTACGCCGCCGAGTACCTGTCGCTGGATCTGTCCGCCGCCGTCGTACCGTCGCTGTCCGCCGCCGTGGAGCACATCCGCCGGTACGGCACCGGACACTCGGAGGCGATCGTCACCGGCTCGCTGTCCGCCGCGGGTACCTTTGTGTCCACAGTGGACGCCGCGGCCGTGCTCGTGAACGCGTCGACGCGTTTCGTTGATGGCGGGGAGTTCGGGTTCGGTGCCGAGATCGGCATCTCCACCCAGAAGCTGCACGCCCGTGGCCCGATGGGACTGCCCGAGCTGACCTCCACCAAATACGTCGTCACCGGCGCCGGTCATACCCGTTAGCGCTCGCCTCCGCTCGCGCAGGCCCGTCGCCTGTAGGGCGACGTCTTCCCTCGTCGCTGCGCTCCTCAGTCCAGACGCCGCCGGCCACGGGCCGAACTCCTCGGACGTCTACCTCAACGCTCGTATCGCGGTCAGGGTGGTGTGTACGTCGAAGGCGTCGCCGTCGTCGCTGGGCCAGCCGCCGTCACTGCGCTGGGTCTCGGTCAGCCGCTTGCGCGCGGCGGCCAGCAGCCAGTCCTCGTGCGACATCCCGGTCCGCCGGAAGGTGGCCGCGAGGTCGGCCACGTTGGCCGGGCTCAGCTGCGGTATCCGCTCAGCCAGGATCACCTGGATCTGCGCCGCCTCGTAGAACCACTCGGCGTGGTAGAGCAGGGCACCGCCGAGCCAGCCGGCGACCAGGTAGGACGGCCAGCTGCCGTCCTCCCGCAGGGTCGCGCGGAACGCCTGGATGGCCCGGGCCACCACCTCGGGCGCCGGTGAGCCGCTGACCGCCAGCCAGTATCCCGCGTTGGCGGTCAGGTAGAGCCGGGCCTCGGGGTTACCGGGCTGGGCCCAGTCCGGCGCGTCATCGGCGAGCGCCGGGTCCTCCTCCCACATGCCGTCCGGCTGCTGCCGGCTGGCCAGCCAGGCCAGCGCCTTGCGGGCCGGGTCCCGGTCGAGCGCCCCGAGGTCGTCCAGCTCGGCGAGGCGGAAGCAGGTCGCGTCGATGGACGGCACCTTCCCGCCGGAGAAGGCCGGCCAGCCGCCGCTGGCCGTCTGGCCGTACTCCACCTTGGCCAGGACCTCGGTCGACGGTGCGATACCCGAGCGCAGCCAGGACAACCGGGCGCGGTCCACCTGGTCGCCTCGGGCCACCACGAACCCGATCGCTGCGTCTATGTCGGCCATATCCCGAAGGCTACCGGGGGGCCGGTGTAGCCGGGTGAACGCAGGGTCAGCCGAAGGGTCAGTAGATCGGCAGCGAGGGGTCGATGTGCCGGACCCAGGAGACAACCCCGCCCTGGACGTGTACCGCGTCGCGGAAACCGGCGGCCTTGACCGCGGCGAGCGCCTCGGCGGAGCGTACCCCGGACTTGCAGTACAGCACGATCTGCCGGTCCTGGGGCAGGCTGGCCAGGGCGTTGCCGGAGACGATCTCGCCCTTGGGTAGCAGCCGGGAACCCGGGATCTTGACGATCTCGTACTCCGCGGGCTCACGTACGTCGACCAGCTCGATCGACTTACCGGCGTCGATCCAGTCCTTCAGCTCCCTGGTGGTGATCGTCGAGCCGAGGGTGGCCGCCGATGCCTCCTCGGAGACCGCCCCGCAGAAGTCCTCGTAGTCGATCAGCCCGGTGATCGTCGGGTTCTCCCCGCACAACGCGCAGTTCGGATCCTTGCGTACCTTGATCGTCCGGTACGACATCTCCAGCGCGTCGTACACCATGAGCCGGCCGACCAGCGGTTCGCCGGTCCCGGTGAGCAGCTTGATCGCCTCGGTCACCTGGATCGAGCCGATGCTCGCGCAGAGCACGCCGAGCACCCCGCCCTCGGCGCAGGACGGCACCATGCCGGGTGGCGGCGGCTCCGGGTAGAGACAGCGGTAGCACGGGCCGTGTTCGGCCCAGAACACGCTGGCCTGCCCGTCGAAGCGGTAGATGGACCCCCAGACGTAGGGCTTGCCGAGCAGTACGGCGGCGTCGTTGACCAGGTAGCGGGTGGCGAAGTTGTCGGTGCCGTCGACGATCAGGTCGTACTGCTCGAAGATCTCGAAGACGTTGTCGTTGGACAGCACCTCGTTGTGTACCACCACGTTGACGTACGGGTTGATCTCCCGGATCGAGTCGCGCGCCGATTCGGCCTTGGGCCGGCCGATGTCGGACTGCCCGTGGATGATCTGCCGTTGCAGGTTGGACTCGTCGACCGTGTCGAACTCGACGATGCCCAGCGTGCCGACCCCGGCCGCGGCGAGGTACATCAGCGCCGGCGAACCCAGCCCGCCCGCACCGACACACAGCACGCGCGCGTTCTTGAGCCGCTTCTGCCCGTCCATCGCCACGTCGGGGATGATCAGGTGGCGGCTGTACCGGCGGACCTCGTCGACGGTCAGGCTCGGCGCGGGTTCGACGAGCGGGGGCAGCGACATGGCTTCCTCCAAGGCGTGGCAACGGCTTCTACGTTAACCCCCGGTGCGCCGCCGAACCTTCCGGTCCCACCGGGTGAGGTTGGTTACGGCAGGACCGGGCCGTGGTAGAAGGAGCCGTCGACGAAGGGCCAGCCGTTGGGGGTACAGCCCTTGAGGCCCAGCGCCTGCTTCTGCATCACCGGCGCGGGACGGCCCGGGTTGGGGCACGCCTCATTGGGGTGGCCGAGCTCCTTGCCCACCTCGTGGTTGAGCTCGAACGCCTGATACTCGGCGAGCGGGGCACCGTAGTCGGGGATCGCGGTCAGCCATCGAGTGAGGTTGATCACTACCTGACCGGGTATCCGGCACGAGGTCTGCTGGTCGGTGTGGATACCCCCGACGGCGCACATCCGCTCCGCGGTCGCCTGGGTGGCCAGGGTGATGCTGAAGGCCGGCGACCCGTCCTTGGCCACCTGCTGGAACCGGACGTCCTGGCCGGCGGTCCAGCCGCGCGGGTCGCCCAGGATCCGGCGGACCGCGTCGGCGAACGCGTTCAGGTCCTGGCCGGTGCCGTTCTCCATGGCGACCAGGTACTTCTTCACCGGTCCCGCGCCGGTGCCGAGCACCTGGTCGTTACCGCCCGCGTAGACGTAGGTGTCCTTGCCCTTGGTCGGCACGTTGGCGGGCGCGGTGGCCGGCGGGCGGGAGACCGGCACCGAGGCCGGCGGATCCGACGGTTCGACCGATTCGGAGTCGGCCGGGTCCGGACTGCTCACCGCGGCCGGCTGCTGGTTGTACCAGTGCAGGTAGAGCAGGCCGGTGGCACCCATCAGGGCCAACCCGACCAGCACCGCCAGGACCGAGCGGACCAGCCGGGCCCGGTGCCGGCGCCGCCGCACGGTGCGGGCCTGGATCCGGGCAGCCTCCAGGTCACCGGGGTACCGGTAGGTCATGTCCGTACCGGCCGGGAGCCGTTCGCGTAGGGGCACATCGCCCGTTAGCGTGCCACACGCCCGTCGAGCTCATCGAGCATCGCCACCACCGCCCGGCCGACCAGCTCGGGTACCTCCATCTGGGCCACGTGCCCGACCCCCTCCAGCAGGAGCAGCCGGGAGTCCGCGATGGCCCGCGCCACCTGGGGCACCACCCGGGTGTCCACCACCCGGTCCAGGGTGCCGCCGATGACCAGGGTGGGCGCGGTGATCCTGCCGGCCACCCGCCACAGCGAACCGGCCCCGGGCAGGTACGCGCGCAGGAAGGTACCGACCAGCCCGCGCAGGGTACGCACGTAGGCGTGGGTATACCACGGCACGTCGTAGCGCACCCGGATCTCCTCGACCGCCTCGGCCATCCGCTGGTCGGGGATCCGGCCGAGGTCGGCGAAGCACAGCTCCAGCACCTGCCGGGCCAGCTCGGCCGGCTCGATGCTGTGCAGCCGGCGCTCGGCGAGCCGGTCGACCCGGGGGATCCAGAGCAGCGGGAGCATCCGGCCGTGCGCGGAGCGGCGCGGGTCCAGGAAGGGCATGGCCGGTGAGATCAAGGTGAGGGTACGCACCAGGTCCGGTCGGGTACCGGCGACCCGTACCGCGATCGCCCCGCCCAGCGAGTTGCCGAACAGGTGTACCGGAGCCCGGTCGCTGTACTCGATCCAGCGGATCACCCGCCCGGCGATGGCCGGGATCGTGTAGCTGCGTGCTGGGTCACTGCGGCCGAACCCAGGTAGGTCGATGGCTTGCCCGGAGAGCCGGTGCGCGAGCAGGCCGGCGAGGTCGGTCCAGTTGGCCGCGGACCCGCCGAGACCGTGGATGTACAGGGCCGGCTCGGCGTGGTCGGTGGTCGCCGGGGTTTCCCGGAGGTACGTGATGGAGCCGTCGAGCACGACCGACCGGCCCGGCCAGCGTGGCGGCAGGATGTCCGTCAGGTGAACGGAGTCCTGCGGCGCGATGACGGCAGGTTGCATGGATCCCAGTGTGCCTCGGCGGCACTCCGGTATGCGTCAGCCGAGAAGCGCGTCGAGCCGGCGGTTCACGGCAGCCAGCGTGGCCCGGACGACGGCCTGCCGGGGATCTCCGTTGACCAGTGAGGAGCCGGTCAGCTGCTCCACCTGCCCGCCGTGGGTGAGCAGGATCACCGTGACCGCGACCTCGCAGCTGCCGAACGGAACCACCGCCGCGTGCTCGACGAACGACCGGCCGTGCGGGTCGCCGGTGACCCGGGTGAGCAACTGGTCGATCGCGCTGGTCGCCGCGGCCGCGGCCAGCCGGAGTACGTATCCGTCGACGGCCGGCCCGCTGGCCACCCCGATCGCCGGCCCGCCGGGACCGGACATCCGTACCTCGACGGTCGCCTCCATCCCGAGCGTGCTGACCTGTACCTGGTCGAGGACCACCCGGAACGCTCCACCCGACCGGTAGGCCCGGCGGGGCTCGGCCTCCTCGGCCCGCCCATCGGTGGCGACCCGGCCCCGGAGGGTGTTCACCGGGTGGCGCTGCCGGGACCGTTCGTCGGCGACCGGGCCGGCGAGCTGCTCGGCCGGGCCGGGCGGGATCGGCATCCGGGGCGTGGGCGCGGTGCCGGCGACCGGATTATCGGAGGGCGCCGCCCGGCGTGGCTCGGCGGCCAGTCCCATCTTCTGCTTGAGCAGCCGGGCCACCGTCCGGCTCACCCCCGCCGGGTCGGCCCCTTCGGCGAGGTCGAGCCGCAGCGTGTGTACGCCGTTGGCGTTGGGCTTGAGGTTGGCGTCACTGACCCCGGGTACCTGCCGGACCGCCGCCAGTACAGCCTCGAAGTCGAAGCCGTCGTTGCGCGGGGGCGGCGGCTCGTCGAGGTCATCCTCGTAGCGCAGCTGGGTGGCGATCCGGGCCAGCTCGCGCTGGGCGACCAGCGTCCGGCCCAGCTCCTCCGGTCCGACCACCTGGTCGTCCGGCCCGTCCTCGGGTACCTCGGGCACGTCCGGCAGGGCCGGGATGCGCTGCGGCAACGGCGCAGCACCGAAGACCGGCGCCGCCGACACGGGTATGCCGGAGACCGGCGCCGCCGACACGGGCATACCGGAGACGGGTGCGGCCGGGACCGGCGCACCGGAGACCGGGGTGACACTGGCCCGACCCGTCGGCGCGCCGGACGGCTGTGGCGTCATCGGCGGCCGGCCCGGGTCGCGGAGCCCGGCCGGAGTGGGCGGACGCAGGTCGGCCGGCGGCTCCGGGGCGGGCCGAGGCTCGGCGGGCGGCTGGGCCGGTGGGCGCAGGTCAGCGGGTGCGGGTTGCTGGGGTGGTGGCTGCGGCTGCGGTGGCTGCGGAGGTCGGAAGTCGCCCGGCACCTGCACCGGCGGCCGGGACTCGGCCAGCGCCTGCGGCGGGACCTCGGTGCGCGGCTGCACCGGCGGGCGGTAGTCCCCCGGTGGCGGTACGGCCTGGGGTCGGGCGTCGGGCGCGGACTGTCCCGGTGGCCGGAAATCGACGACCGGCGGGCCGGGCGGGCGCGGCGCGGCGGGCGGGCGGTATTCGACCGGCCCGCTCAGCTGGACCCGCCCGTCGACCGGCGGTCGGTGTTCGGCCGGTGGGTGGATCGGGATGCGCGGATCAGGTGCTCCGTTGACGGGCGCGCGCAGGTGCCCGGACCCGTTGATCGGTAGGCGCGGCTCGGTGCCGTTGACCACCGGCTGGCGGTCGCGCATCCGGTCGACCGGCGCGGGGGCCGGGACCGGCGCCGGCCCGGCAGCCGGCGGCCGCGGCGCGGGGGCGGTCGGCGGTGCCGGCGCACCATGGGTGGCCACCTTCGCCTCGGCGGCGGCGGCCCCGGCGCTGGCCGCCTGCGCGGCCGAAGCCGCCTGGCTGGCGGCCCGAGCCACCTGGGCGAGCGCGGGCAGATCGTCGAAGGTCGGATCCGTCAAGGCGCTAGACGGGTTGAAGGGATCGTAGGGCGCGTCGAAGCCCTCACGAGGGGCCGGTACCGGTGCCGGATGCTCGGCGGCCCGGGGTGGTGCCCAGGGGTGAACCGGCTCGTCGGTCTCGTACGGAAATGGCGGCCCACCGGCCACCTCGTCGTCCCGGTCGTTGGTCGGCGGCAGGGCCGGGCTGACCGGGGCGAGCAGGTCGGCATAGCGGGAGCGCACCTCGGCCCGACCGCGCAGCCCGGACGTGGCCGTACGGCGCCAGCTGCTGGTCGCCGGCTCCATGGCGGGTTCGAGCGGGGCTCCAGTGCTTGACCAGGAGGGTTCGACGGCGCGCAGGCCAGGAGCCGGGCGGGCAGGGTCGGTCCGGGAGCCGTTGCTGTCGCGATATGCGCCGTTGGACCCTGGGTGCCAACCGTTTGTGGGGGTAGCGGACGGGTTGTCGCCGGCCCCCAGTGGCTCATTGCCTGGCTGCGCTGTTTCGTCCACCGCCCACCTCTCGGTCTCCCTCAGTGAGGCTACCGTGTTCAGGTAGTGCAGTTAACTGGTAAGCACGACGAGTTCGGCCCGCGCTAAATCGGAGGATGCTCATGGCGGCGACGAGCGGCATGCAAACTGCCGGCCGACCAGTGCGGTTGCCCCGCTCCGCCCGCCGGAAGCAGTTGCTCGCCGCCGCTCAGGAAGTCTTCGTGGCGCAGGGATACCACGCCGCCGCGATGGATGACATCGCCGAGCGCGCCGGGGTCTCCAAACCAGTGCTTTATCAGCATTTTCCCGGCAAGCTAGAGCTATACCTGGCGCTTCTCGACACGCACTGCGACGCCCTGGTCGACCGGGTACGCGGCGCGATGACCGCGACCACGGACAACAAGGAGCGGGTGGCCGGCGCCAACCGGGCCTACTTCGAGTTCGTCGACCACGAGAGCGAAGCGTTCCGACTGGTGTTCGAGAGTGATCTGCGTAACGAGCCGGCGGTACGCGAGCGGGTGGACCGGGTCGAGCAGCTGTGCATCGAGGCGATCACTGAGACGATCATGGCGGACACCGGAGTCGCCCGAGCCCCGGCCGAGTTGCTCGCCGCCGGGTTGGTCGGGGCCGCCGTCACGGCGGCGCAGTTCTGGCTCGCCCGCGGCCGGCAGTTGCCAAAGGAGGACGCTGAGGCGCTGATGTCCGCACTGGCCTGGCGGGGCATCGCGAGCTTCCCGCTGCAGGGCGAGGCGCATCCCGGACCGGACGCACCGGTCGACTAGCCTGGTGCCCGAGCGGTCAGGCCAGCTGAGGAGGAGCACGTGGAGGTCAAGATCGGCGTACAGTTCGCGTCGCGCGAGCTGGTGCTGGAGAGCGCCCAGACGTCGGCGGAGGTCGAGGCGGCCGTGACCGAGTCCCTCAGCGGCAGGAACGGCGTGCTGACGCTGGTCGACGACAAGGGCCGGCGGGTGATCGTACCCGTGGACAAGCTGGCATATGTGGAGATCGCCGAGACGACGTCGCGGGTGGTCGGCTTCACCGCCGGCTGATGCATCGGCCTTAGTTGTTGAGCCCGACCACCGCCATCCGGGTGGTGTGGGCGCTGGTCAGCCGCCGGAACAGGGCGGCGATGCCGTCCTGCTCCTCGGCCCGGCCGACGATCAGCGCGGTCAGCGCCGGGCGTTCCGCGGCCACCCGCTGCGCCTGGGACAGCCCCTCCCCGACCAGCCGGCGGGCCCAGATGGACAGCCGGTTGGCCAGCTTCGGGTCGGCGCTGATCGCCTCCCTGATCTCCTGCGCGGCGAAGTCGGCATACCGGCTGTCGTGCAGTACGTCGAGGACCAGTTCGCGGTCGGGCGAGTCCAGGCACAACGCGGCCTCGCGGTAGAAGTCGTCGGCCATCCCGTCACCGACGTACGCCTTGGTCAGCGCCTCCAGCCAGTCCCGCGGCCCGGTCTGGTCGTGGTAGTCCTCCAGCGCGGGCGCGAACGGGCGCATCGCCTCCTCGACGTCCACCCCCAGCGCGCCCAGCCGCTCGACCAGGCGCCGGTAGTTGACGATCTCGGCAGCGGCCATCTCGCTGAGCACGGCACGGCGGCGCAGGTCAGGGGCGAGCCGGGCATCGGCGGCCATCTGGTCGAAGGCCTGCAACTCACCGTAGGCGAGCAGGGCGAGCAGCTCGACGAGCGCGGCGACCCGCAGCGGGTCAGATGCGGTGTCGTCGCACTGAGGCGGGGCAAGGTCGGACACCAGCGAAGGCTATCCAACTTTGCCGTGCTCGGCGGGATCGTCCGTCCGCCTGGCTGAGTTCCCAGCTAGAGGGGCCACCAGGTACCATGGGTACGCGTGCGGGTGCCCCAAGCACCCGCGCCGCGCGTGCGGCCCGCGGATCCCCGTCATTCGCGTGTGGCCCGCGCCACATCCATCGGCGCCCTTCGGACGATCATGGGGCGCACCAGAAGAAGGACACCCCTAAATCCATGACGATCGAACCGAACCAAGCGGCGGCCGGGCTGGCCGCCACCGCGCCTGTACGACCTGACAGTCCCACCTTCACCCAACTCGGTGCCCGTGCGGAGACGGTGTCGGCGCTGGCCGGCGTCGGCATCGAGCGCGCCTTCGCGATCCAGGAGTACGCCATCCCGATCGCCCTTCGCGGCACCGACCTGATCGGTCAGGCCCCGACCGGTACCGGCAAGACCCTCGGCTTCGGCGTCCCACTGCTGGAGCGGGTCCGCTCGGTCGCCGATGGCGCCGACGGAGCACCGCAGGCGCTGGTCGTGGTACCCACCCGGGAACTGTGCCTCCAGGTGGCGCGGGACATCGCGGCGGCGGGTCGGACCCGGGCGATCCGGGTGCTGCCGATCTACGGTGGCGTGGCGTACGAGCCGCAGACCGACGCGCTGGCCAAGGGCGTCGAGATCGTCGTCGGTACCCCCGGCCGCCTGCTCGACCTCGCCAAGGGCAAGCAGCTCAAGCTGGCCCGGGTCGGCCAACTGGTGCTCGACGAGGCCGACCGCATGCTTGACCTGGGCTTCCTCGACGACGTCGAGAAGATCCTGTCGATGCTGCCGGCCGACCGGCAGACCATGCTCTTCTCCGCCACCATGCCCGAGCCGATCGTGACGCTGGCCCGGCGGTTCCTGCGGGCGCCGATGACGATCCACGCGCATCACAGCGCCGAGGCGCTGGCCTCCCCGCTGACAAAGCAGTTCGTCTACCGGACCCACTCGCTGAACAAGCTGGAGGTGGTGGCCCGGATCCTGCAGGCGCAGGGGCGCGGGCTGACGATGATCTTCACGCGTACCAAACGCAACGTCGACCGGGTCGCCGAGGACCTCGACTTCCGTGGCTTCGCGGTCGGGGCGGTACACGGTGACCTCGGGCAGGGCGCCCGGGAGCGGGCGCTGCGCGCGTTCCGCTCGGGCAAGGTCGACGTACTGGTTGCCACCGATGTCGCCGCCCGCGGGCTGGACGTCTCCGGGGTCACCCACGTCATCAACTACGACTGCCCGGAGGACCCGGACACATACACCCACCGGATCGGGCGGACCGGCCGGGCCGGGGCGACCGGCGTGGCGGTGACCTTCGTCGACTGGGAGGACATGCCCCGCTGGCGACTCATCGACAAGTCGCTGGGCCTGGAGCAGCCGGAGCCGTTGGAGACATACCACACCTCGCCGTGGCTCTACACCGATCTCGGCATTCCCACCGACGCGCCGAGCACGCTGCCGACCGCCGACCGGACCCGGGCCGGGCTGGCCGCCGAGGTCGAGGAGGACCTCGGCGGTGGGCGCCGGCCACCGCGCGGCCGTGGCGGCCGGACCCGGTCCCGCTCGACCGGCGCCGCGACCGAGGAGGCACCGAAGCCGGCCCGGCAACGGCAGCGCCGCCGGGTCACCGAAGACACACCGTCCACTGTGGACACTCCGGCGGCCGGGTCGGTCGACGAGACACCGGCCAAGCCACGCCGCCGCCGGCGCCGTCGGGGCGGTGGCCGCCCGGCGGAGGGTACGGCTACCGAGGGGTAGCCCACCGCTGGTCAGGCGTCGCGGAGCTGGAGCAGCAGTCCGCCGGTGAGCAGTGCCGCGGCCGCCCAGCCGGCGAGCACGCCGAGCCCCGCCCACGGGCTGATCGGCAGGCTGTCCAACTGGGTGGTGGCCTGGATGGACAGACCGGCGGTCATTGGCGTGAGCTGCTGGAGGTGCCGCTTCCAGTGCGGGTCGGAGACCACCTGGACGATGATCGGGAAGACGTAGAGCAGCCCGAGGACGATCCCGATGGCGGTCGCGGAGTCCCGTACGGCGGTGGCGGTACCGAGACTCAGCAGCGCGATCAGGGCGAGGTAGAGGACCGAGCCGGCGGCCGCGCGCAGCACCGGTCCGTTACCCAGGGACAGCAGCGGGTACTCGTGGCCCGGGGTGAAGCCGTGGCCGCTCGTCGCCGGGCAGCGCGGTCAGCGCCGGTCAGCGCCGCGCGACGTGCTGATGGATGAGGTCGAGTACATCGGCGATGCTCTTGTCGTCCAGCGACCCGAAGTCGATGTTCCGTATCTCCAGGCCGGCGTCGAGCTGTTCCCCGATGCTGGTGATCCACTCAAGCGTGCCGAGCGAGTCCAGGCCCACCTCGCCGAAGCGGGTCTCCGGTCGGATGTTCTCCACCCCGGTGATGTCGTACAGGACATCGATCGCCTGCTCGGCCGTTACCTGCCGCATGTGCGCCTTCTCCCAACCCTGTCTGGTGACTTTGCCTGGCTGGTGACTTTCAGTTCCATCCACCGCGGTCGGACAGCACAGTCGAGCCGCAGCGACCGGTGCTCAGCACCAGGCAGATCGGTGGATCAGTCACCCGTGTCATGGACGCCATTGTGTTGTCGGGGGGGTACAAGGTCGCCAGCCGTAACCGTTGACCGGTCGCAGCCGCGCGCCGAACGTACGCCTGCCGTAGCTGGGCGGTGAACGGCGTGTGAGACGCTTCCCAGCGTGGAAACGGCTCATCAGGTGCTGCTCGCACTGACCAGGCGGTACGCGTTCGGCGAGGTCGCGGCGCTGGTCGCGATGGGAGCGGCGGGCGAGGCATTGACGACACGCGATGGCGCGCAGATCGACCAGCTGTGCGCGTTCGGGCAGCGGCTGCTCGACCTGGACGCCGAGGACTTCGGGATCGTCGATGCGGCAACGGACGCGAACACCGACCACTCCTTCGCGGACCGGGTCGCCGGGGACGGCGTACCCCCGGAACTGGTTTCCCGGGCGCGGGCCTGCCGGATGCCGCAGGATCCGCGGGAGGGCTCGCGTGGCGCGTTGGCATCCCTGGTGCCCGCGTTCGGCCTGTTGCTTGAGGTGATCGCGTTGCGGTGGGCGCGGCGGGAGACCGCGGCGGTGGTCGCGGCGGTCCACATCACCAGCGAGTACCTGCCGTTGCTGGCGTGGGAGTCGGTGCTCGGGCACGCCGGCGACCCGGCCCGGCTCGGTGCTGCCGTGGGTGGGGACGGTAGTGCGTGGGGAGACTTCGACGACCGTGACTGCCCGCACATCCGGCCGGAGCGCTCGGCCGCACACCACGCGGTACGGGTGGCGCGCGAGTCGGCCGGGCAGTGGCGGAGCTACCTGGACCGGCAGCACAGCAACGTGGCGCACGCGCTCGCGGTGTGCGCCGGGGAGTGCCGGCGGCCGTGCACGGTGGTGACCCGCCATCCGGCCACCGAGCAGAAGGTGTTGGCGCAACGGTGCCGGGCGGCGCTGGCGTACGTCTCGTCGCCGATCGTCCGGCTGCGCCACTCCGCTCCGGTGGGGCACGGGTTCGGGGTGCCGTCGACGGGCGAGGTCCGCGATGCGTGGGTACGCAGCCGGGCCGAATTGGGTCGGCTGGAGCCGGCGGTGCTGGCCGAGGACGGGTACCCGCTGCCCGGTCTGCCGGGCTTCTTCTCGGCGGTGGCCGGCCGGCCGGTCCCTCCGGATACGCTCGTGGCGGACACCGCGGACGCACTGCTGCGCGCACTGACCTAGGGAGGGCCCGATGCTCGATCCGACCCGGATCATGGGGGACCTGGAACAGGCGCGGCGCACCTACGGCGGGCGCGACTGGCCGGCCAGCTTCGCCGACCGGCTGACCGCCCCGCTGCCCGGTTTCCGGGACATCGTGAAGATCATGCGCAACGGTGGCTTCGCGGCGAAGGACCTGTCCGACGCGGCCAACATCCCGGTGACGCCGCACGACCGGCTGCCTGATGTCCACAGTGGACAGACAGCGGTCAGCTGGATCGGGCACGCCACCTTCGTGGTGCGCATCGGCGGGCTGACCATCCTCACGGATCCGGTGTGGTCCGACAAGATTCCGGGGGTACGGGCCCGGTTGACCCCGCCGGGCGTACCGCTGTCCGGGGTCGGGCACGTCGACGCGGTGGTCATCTCGCACAACCACTACGACCATCTCGACGCGCCCACGATCAAGCAGATTCCCCGGGACACTCCGATGTTCATACCGGCGATGCTCGGATACTGGTTCCGGCGGCGCGGCTTCACCAACGTGGTGGAGCTGGACTGGTGGGAGTCGGTGCGGTTGGGCGAGGTGGCGCTGGAGTTCGTCCCGGCGCACCACTGGAGCCGGCGTACCCTCATCGACGGCTGCAAGAGCCTGTGGGGCGGCTGGGTGTTCAGCTCCGGCGACACGAAGGTGTACTTCGCCGGGGACACCGGTTACGGGCACTGGTTCGGCGAGATCGCCGCCCGCCACCCGGGCCTCGACCTGGCTCTGCTGCCGGTCGGCGCATACGAGCCCAACTGGTTCATGAAGCCGGTGCACATGAACCCGGCCGAGGCGGTCCAGGCGTGCGAGGACCTCGGCGCCGGGCGGATGGCGACGATGCACTGGGGTACGTTCGTGCTCTCCGCCGAGCCGCTGCTTGACCCGGTGCGCAAGGCGGCGCAGGCATGGGCGGAGGCTGGCCGGCCGCGTGAAGACCTGTGGGACCTCGCCGTCGGCGAGACCCGCTTCGTGTAGCCATGCCCCGACCGCTCGCCGACGCGCTGGCCGAGATCCGCCGGGCCCTGCTCGATCCGTCGGCGTTGCGCCGCGCGGTGGCGGCCGGTCACCGCCGCGGCGAAACCCCCTTGTGGGTACGGGCGGAGCTGCGCCCGGTGGCCCTCAAGCGCGGCGATCAGCTGCAGGTTGTCACGTCCGACGGAGCCCGTCCGGCGACCCGCAACGTGGCCTGGGGCCCCGAGGCCGAGGCGGTCGTGGACGAACTGCTCGCCCAGCCGTACGGCAACTGGCACGTGGAGACCGCCACCGGCACCATGCAGCTGCGGGTCACCAAGAAGGGCGAGGCGCAGCTGCACCGCTCAGCCGGCGCCGGACCGTCCCGGCCGGCCGAGCACGATCAGGCCAAGGAGCACGATCGGGCCAAGGAGCACCTGCTCGACCCGGGCGATCCGCTCTTCGACGTGGTCGGGGCTACCGCGGCCAAGCGCCGCCAGGTGGACGCCTTCCTGCGCGCCCTTGAGTCCACAGTGGATAGTGAAGTGTCCACCGTGGTCGATCTGGGCTGCGGCAACGCCTACCTGACCTTCGCCGCATACCGGTACCTGTCCCAGCGCTGGCCCGGGGTCACCGTCACCGGCGTCGACCGCAGGCAGGACCAACGGGAGCGCAACACCGCACTGGCAAAGGAACTCGGCTACGCCGACCGGGTCCGGTTCGTCGCGGGGTCCATTGTGGACGCTCCGGTGGAGGGTGCCGACGTGGTACTCGCCCTGCACGCGTGTGACACCGCGACCGACGAGGCACTGGCCCGGGCGGTGGGCTGGCGGGCGCGGTACGTCCTCGCCGCCCCCTGCTGCCACCACGACCTGGCGGCTCAGTTGAAGGAGCGGGGCGCTCCGTCGCCGTACCGGCTGATCGCCCGCCAACCGATCCTGCGCGAGCGCTTCGCGGACGTGTTGACCGACGGCGTGCGGGCCGCCCTGCTGCGGCTGTACGGCTACCGGGTCGACGTCGTCGAGTTCGTCGAGTCCCGGCACACCCCGCGCAACGTCCTGCTCCGGGCCCGGTGGAGCGGCGCGGCAGCCACCAAAGACCTGCGCGCCGAGTATGCCGCGCTGGTCGACGCCTGGGGCGTCACTCCGGCGCTGGAGCGCATGCTCGGCTACTGCAGGTAGCCCTCGACCTCGCCGGCCGGGCGCTCCGGTACCGCGTTGGGATCGGCGCCGTGCTCCCGGGCGGCCCGCCTGCGGCGCAGCAGATCCCAGTACTGATCGAGGGCGATCTCCAGCTCTTTCAGCCGGGCGTGCTCCTCCTCCGAGTCGATCTGCCCCTTCTGCACCCGGCTGCGCAGGTCGCGCTCCTCGTCGACCAGCTCGCTGATGCGGTGCAGGATCTGCTTGTCGTCCATTGACTCAGCCTTTCACAGCTCACTCTGATCTACCCGACGCATCCTGGCCTCATGACTGATGAAAGCACCGAGCCGGTCCGGCCGGTCAATCCCCCGCCCACTGAGCCGCCCCAGCCCTCCCAGGCGCCCCAGCCCTCCCAGCCGCCTCGGGCCGAGCCCGCCGACCCGGCGGCGCCGCCCCCGCCACCGCCTCCGGCCGGACCACCGCCGCCGCCACCGCCACCGGGTTGGGCGGGTTCCGGCCGACCCCGGCCGGGTTGGCTGCTGCTCCTGATCGTCGGCCTGGTCGGCGTGCTGATCGGCTGCGTCGCGGGTGCCGGCATCGGCTTTGTCGCCGGCCACTTCGGGCCGGGGCGCTACGACCGGGGCCACCACTCGCGCTTCGACGACGGTCGGTACGGTCCCTACCGCGGGCCGCGCTTCCCCGGCCCGCCGATCTACATCACGCCATCACCGAAGCCGAGCTCGTCCTGACCGTGTCCGTCAGGCCAGGGCGTACCCCGCCTCGTCCACGGCTGCCCGCACCTCGTCCAGCGGCACCTGCCCGTCGCTCGTCACGGTCACCGCGCCGGAGCCGAGGTCGACCCTGACCTCGTGCACGCCGGGCAGCCGGGACAGCTCCCCGGTAACCGCCTGCACGCAGTGCCCGCAGGTCATCCCGGTCACGGTGTAGGTCTGCGTCACGGTCATCGGTCAACCTCCTGGAAACGGTCAGTCACCCCGCTATCCTACCCCCGGGGGGTATTGCGAGCGCGGGCCAGCCGCTCCTCGGCCCGGCGGGCCCGGCGGGCGAGGATCACCGCCCGGTTCTCGATCACCTGCTCCGCGTGCAGGGCGATCCACAGGCAGATCGCCGCGAGCGGCAGCTCGACCAGGATCGCCAGGCCGACCGAGAGCAGTAGCCCGTGGCCGCGCGGCGTGGTCATCACGTCGAACCAGGCGTCCACCAGCATCATGGTGGCCGCCGCGGTGGCGGCCAGCGCGACCGCCGGGCGGGCCTGCCAGGCGAGCAGGCCGGTCAACGCGAGCACGACGACCAGCGCGGCGTCGAAGCCCACCCACACGCCGCGGTAGTGGGCGAACGTGGCATGTCTCGGCAGCGTGACGGCCAGGAAAATGACCCACGGTACGGTACCCGCCGCCAGCACGGCGAAGGCCGGCCCGACCCACCAGGGTACGGTTCTGACCTTGGTGACCTCGGTGGTAATCCCCCGCTCGTCCATGTGCAGACGCTAGCGCCCGAAGACGACGCACGCCTGTCCATCGGACGCAACCCTAACCCCGACCCGCTCGACGCGCGGCGCGGACGGCATGATAGTGCGGGCGGTACCGGAGGGTGGAGGGTCAGCGTGCGATTCGGAGTCAGCCACGTACTCGACGCGATCGAGCGGCGCGTCAGCACCGATCCGACCGCTGCCGGCGGGGTCGTCGACCTCGGCGAGGTGGTCCGGATGGCCGACCTGGACGGTGGGCGCCCGGCCCACCTGCTCCGCCTCGGCCTGGTCATCGACGCGCTCGCCCGGCACCTGTGCGATGGTGCGGTGGCCGTGTACGCGGTCGCCGACCGGGCCCTGATGTCCGACACCGACCTGACAGCCAACGAGCGCATGGTCATCCGGCGCTGGTCCGACGACGGCAAGGTGGAGGTGATCCGGACCGGCGGGCCCGCGGCCACCCTGCGCATCCGGGAGGTTGCCGCGCTGACCGGCCTGCCGCTGCTGACCCGCAACCCCGGCGGGTACCCGGGGCTGTGCTACGCGCCGGCCCCCGCCGACACCGGCCCGACGTTGGTATCGCAGCGCCCCGGCCCCGGCCCGGCCGCCCCGGCCGGCGTGTTCAGCCGCACCTGGCGCTGCCCCGAACGGGTCTGCGCCAGTTTCGGCGCGCCCGGCATGCGCGAACCGGACCCGTTCGGTCCGCCGCCCGAGGAGGAGCCCCGCGAGCCGAAGAGCCAACCACCACCGCAGGTGGTCAACGGGGTGCCGTACTGCCCCCGGCACGGGGTACCGCTACAGGACTTCGGCACCCGGCCGCGCGCGGTCACCCTCGCGGTACGGGTGAAGGGCGTGTCCTGGCACCGGTTCGTGGTCACCGAGGCCGACCCGGTGGTGGTCGGGCGGGCCCCGGAAGAGGAGGACGGCGTCGGCATCGGGCTCGCCCTCGACGAGCCGGGCCTGCGCTGGGTCAGCCGCAGCCATGCCCGGTTCGAGCTGCGCGGGCACACCGTGCAGGTGACCGACCTGAGCACCAACGGTACGAGCGTGCTGCTGCGTACCGGCCCCGGTGAGCCGCCCCGGCGGGCTCCACTGAACCGGGGCGAGGCCGCCTCCGTCGGCGAGTGGGACACCGTCGAGCTGTACGACGGCGTCGAGCTCGGCCGGGCGGACCGCAACGCCGGTCCGGTACCCGGCGCGCCGACCGCCTCCGTCATGGCCGAAGCTCCCACCCAGGCGATGCGCCTCAGCTGAGCCGGATCAGCTGAGTCGGATCAGCCGCCGCTGCCCGGGCGGAGCGCGATCGCCTGGAGGAAGATCTCACCGATCTTCGCCGGGTCGCTCGCGATGAACACCCCACCGCCGGTGGCCTGGGTGATCCGGGTCAGCTCGGCACGGCTCACCTCGGTACCGATGCCGATCGCGATCACCTCGACCGGCTGGCGCGGGTTGACGACCTTCTGCAGCTCCCCGATCAGCTGGTCGAGGTTCATCCCGCCGGGGTTGTCGTTCTGCCCGTCGGTCATGATGATCACCGAGTTGACCCGGCCCGGGTCCCAGCCCTGCTGTACCGCCTTGTACGCGGCGAGCACGGTGTCGTAGAGCCCGGTGTTGCCGGTGCGCTTGGGCTGCACGCTGTTGAGCCCGCCGACCAGCTGGGCGCGCTGGCTGACCAGCGGACCGACCGGTACCAGCTCCTTGTAGGGCACGTTGCCGTCCAGCTCGGTGGAGAAGATCCAGAGCCCGACCGCCCAGCTGTCGTCGAACAGCCGCAGCCCGCCCTGGGCGGCCCGGACCGTCACCTGTTCCCGGTTGAGGCCGGGTGCGCTCGGTACCGGTTCGAGCATGGAACCGGACACGTCGAGCACGGCGAGCAGCCGGCCCGGCTGGGTGACCGCGGTCCAGGTGGACAGGGTCTGCTGGATCAGGTTGGGGTCGGCGGCCGCCGCGGGCAGCAGCGGGCCCGGGGGTGCGCCGGGGCCGAGGGCGAGACCGGTCCCCGGGGTACCGTCGGCGGCCCGCAATCCTTGCTGGGCAAGCTGATCACGGTATGCACTGCTGGCGGACAGCGCGCCGAGCAGCCCACGTGCGGCGGCGGCGACCTGCGGCTCGATACCCGGCATCACGACGTACGGGTAGTCCAGCGCGGCCGGCGCCGGATCCAGGTATACCGCGGCCAGGGGTACCGGTGGCTGCCGGCTGTTGTACTGCAGCACCGCCTGTTCCGGCAGGGGTGCGGCGGACAGGCCGGAGGCGAGGGTCGCCGGGTCGGCGGCCCGGGGGAACCGGCCGAGCAGATCGTCGCGCAGGGTGGAGCGGCCCACCGCCAGCGCGCGCAGCGCGGCCACGGTCGCCTCCTGGGCACCGGGCCCGGCCGCCGCCGCGGCGGTGCGCAGCGCGAGCAGCCCGGCCAGCCCGGACGCGTCCTCGCCGGGCTCGACGATGCCGGTCTTCAGGCCGCCTCCGGTGGTCATCTTCTGCAGCAGGGCGGACCAGGTGAGCTTGGCCTTGGGCCAACCCAGCCCGGCGGCGACCGGCCTGGGCATGGCGAGCACCACCGGGCTCTGCGCGATCGAGGTGGCGCCCGGGGGCAGCAGGTTGCTGTCGACCGTGCGGATCCGCTCCAGCCACGTCGACGAGTCCGCGACCCACACGTCGGGTACCCGTGCCTTGCCGTTGGGTTGACCGAGGCCGGTCAGGGTGGAACCGTGCTGCCCGGCCACGGCGGCCGCGACGCCGGCCGGGTCGACCGGGTCGACCACGACGCTGGCGCAGGCGCCGGCGGTCTTGCCGGCGGCCCATCGGTCGGCGGCGGCCCGGATCGCCGGCGCGATCTCAGGTGCCGCGGCAACGGTCATGGTCACCGGGCTGGCGCACGAGTTCTTCGTGAGCACCCGGTAACCGCCCCAACCGGCGAGCGCGGCGAGTACCACCACCGCGACCACACCGGCAACGACCCCTAGAGACGGGCGCGGGTCACGGTGGCGTCCTGTCACAGTCCACCAGTTTCCTCAGACTTTCGGTGAAGTGCCATGTACGTTCGGCCTAAGTTACCAGTGAGCATCTTTCACGTTATGGATCAGTAACTCTTCGTATGTCATATACCAGATTAAACGTCTACAAGCTGCGGCATCCGCAGCGAGATAGTACACACCGCTGCGGATGCCGCGTTCCCACTCAGATCCGGCTCGGTGCCGATCTCACTTTTCCAGCTTGGCCAGCTCGGTACCGGCGCTGCAGGGTGACCGGATTCGCGGCCATCGCCTTGACGATCGCCTCGTACCCGGCGCGCCTTCGGTGCGGTGGAACCCGGCTCAGCCGGCCGCCGGTACCGGCGCGGGCCGACCCACCTCGTGGAGGTGCCGCAGCGCCTGGGCGTACGAGCCGAGCAGACTGCTCTGCGCGTACGGCAGGCCGTGCTGCTGGCAGAACTCCCGGACCACGGCCTGGGCCCGTTGCAGGTTGGGCCGGGGCATGTTCGGGAACAGGTGATGCTCGATCTGGTAGTTCAGCCCGCCGAGGGCCAGATCGGTCAGCCAGCCGCCCCTGACGTTGCGCGAGGTCAGCACCTGCCGGCTCAGGAAGGCGGGCTTGTCGTCCGGGCTCAGGATCGCCATGCCCTTGTGGTTCGGCGCGAAGGAGCAGCCCAGGTATACCCCGAACAGGCCCTGCTGGACCGCGATGAAGACCACCGCGCGGACCGGGCTGAGCACCAGGAAGACCATCCCGACGTAGCCCACCACGTGTACCCCGAGCAGGACCGCCTCCCAGGACCGGTTGCGGATCGCCCGGCCGGCCAGCGCGCGGATGCTCGACACGTGCAGGTTCACCCCTTCCAGCAGCAGCAGCGGGAAGAACAGGTATGCCTGGTAGCGGGCGAAGAACCGGGCCACCGGTCCGCGTACCCGGGCCTGGCTGACCGTGAACGCCAGGGCGGCGATGGCGATGTCCGGATCCTCGCCCTCGGTGTTGGGGTTGGCGTGGTGCCGGTTGTGCTTGTCCACCCACCAGCCGTAGCTCAACCCGATCGCCAGGTTGCCGTGCAGGACGCCCATGACGTAGTTGGCCCGCTTTGAGCGGAACACCTGCCGGTGCCCGGCGTCGTGGCCGAGGAACCCGATCTGGGTGAAGATCACCGCGAGGAACACCGCGACCGCGAGCGTCCACCAGGAGTTGCCGACCAGGACGAAGGCGCTCCAGCCAGCGACCAGCAGCACCGCGGTAGTGACGATCTTCCAGATGTAGTAGCGGGTCCGGCGTTCCAGCAACCCGGCCTGCTTCACCCGCCGGGACAACTCCGCGTAGCGGCTGCCACGCCTCGGGCCGGACCGCTCGGTGGGGGTACCGGTCATGTCAAGGGAAAGCATCGTTGGACTCCTGGGCTCCGGGTGCGGGGAACGGCGCACCGAGAGCTTGGCACAGCCCGGTGTCCTGCGTGTGATCTTAGGACAGCCGGCCGGGCAACGCTCGTTGTCCCACCTCAGGCCGCCAGCGTCAGCGGGGTGGCCGGGCGGAACGCCGGGCGCTTCGGGTATGCGCTGCGGATCGTCGCCAGGGCCCAGGCCATCCGGGCCACCGCGGTCTCCGGGTGGTCACCGAACTCGCCGGCCACCTGGCCCGCACAGCCCCAGACCCCGAACCGCCGCAGCGTCCGCGCCACCGTCGCCCGGACCTCCTCGGCAGCGGGCTGCTGCGAGGACTGAAGGCTCGACACGAACAGAGCCTCGGCTCGAACTGCCTCAATCGTCGTAGACATCTCGCACCTCCAAGGACTCGCGTTCGTCCGACGTGCATCACACGTTAGAGAGGTGCGCCACGGTTCATGCTCACGGTTTCATGCCAGCGCGCCGAGTTGACGAGGGCGCGACACCGGCGGTCGTGGTGTCACGACCAGCGGGACGGCGGGCCGATCGGGTATCCGACCGACCGGTGGGCGCGCCCGGCGTACCGCTCGGAGCGCCGCCGGACCGTTCAGACCGGCGCGGCCGGCCGCAGGTCTCACGCCGGCGCCGCCGGCCGAAGGTCTCACGCCGGCGCGGCCGGCCGCAGGTCTCACGCCGGCGCGGCCGGCCGCAGGTCTCACGCCGGCGCGGCCGGCCGAAGGTCGAGGACGAACGAGTCGCCCTGCCGGCGGAAGCCGAGCCGGTCGTAGTAGGGGGCGACCATCCCGGGCGGGGTCAGCACCCGGCGGAAGCCACGCTCGGTGAACAGGTTGCTACGCCGGTAGACGAACTCGCCTGGAGTGAGGTCGCGATACCGCTGGGTGACGTAGTCCAGCTCGACCTGGGCGGTTTCCGACCCGGCCGCCCGGACCAGCACCACGCCGACCACGTCGTCGCCGCACAGCACCAGGAATGCCGACCGCTCCGGGCCGCCGGACCAGGAGAAGCCCGGGTTGAACCGGGCGATGTCCGCGCCATGGGTACGCAGCACGTGGACCAGGAACTCATCGTCGGTGCGCACCGGGACGACCTGGTACCGCCGCTCGTCGTGCCGGGTGGCGAGCATCGTGCCGAGGTACCACAGGTTGATCAGCGCGAGCACCACGTTGAGGCCCACCATCGGCCAGACCCGCACCGCGCTGTTGTACCCGATCAGCACCAGGCAGCCAACCAGGTTCAGGGCGCGCAGCCGGAGCAGCCGGGTCTGCAGCAGAGACCAGACCAGCAGCCCCGACCCGGTCCAGCCGATCACGTCAAGCCATCTCACCCGACCGAGGCTACGGGCGAATATCCTGACAACCATGGTGGTACGGGCGACTCGCGCGGTCGCGCTGGACCTGGTACCGCATCTTCGCCAGGCCCGCGACCACATGGACCGCAACTACCAGCTGCCGCTCGACCTCGACCAGCTCGCGGCGGTCGCCGGGGTGTCCAAGTACCACCTCGTCCGCTGCTTCGCGGCGACCTACGGCGAGACCCCGATCCGCTACCTGACCCGGCGGCGCATCGAGCGCGCCCAGGACCTGCTGCGCGCGGCCAACCTCACGGTGACCGAGGTGTGCATGGCGGTGGGTTTCGCCAGCCTCGGGTCGTTCTCGTCGCGCTTCACACGGGTGGTGGGCGAGAGCCCCACCGCATACCGCAACCGCTGGGCCGCCCAGGGCGGCGCCCGGGTACCGGGCTGCTACCTGTTCATGTGCGGGGTACTCGATCCGGCCGGTACCACCGGTGGGATCGTGCAATCTGGAGGAAGCGAGCGCTGACCGGCACCCGGTAGCGTGATCCACATGATCACAAACATCTCCCTGGTCACCGTCTACTGCCTGGACCAGGACAAGGCACGCGACTTCTACGTCGACGTCCTGGGCTTCCAGCCCCACACCGACATCGCCACGGGTGAGGGGTTCCGCTGGGTCACCGTGACCCACCCGAACCAGCCCGAGCTGGAGGTCACCCTGATGACCCCGGGGCCGCCGCTGGACGCGGAGGGTGCCGACTTCGTCCGCCGCCAGCTGGAGAAGGGCCAGATGGGCGGGCTCGGGCTGCGCGTCGACGACTGCCACAAGACCTACGAGGAGCTCACCGCCAAGGGCGTGACCTTCCTGCAGGAGCCGTCCGACCGGCCATACGGGGTCGAGGCGATCATCCGGGACGTCTCCGGCAACTGGCTCGTCCTGGTCGAGCCGAAGGAGTTCTCGTCGGCCGACTTCGACTGACCTACCGGCCGTTCGCGATCATCCGGGCGGCGCGGGTCTGCAGGTAGCGCCGCTCGGCCGGGCCGGGTGGGTGCCGGCCGAGAAACCCGACCAGCCGGTCCCCCGGACTGCCGGACGGCACCTCCACCGGTACCCCGAAACGGCCCGGCCGGTCCGCCTCGGCGACCAGGAGCGGGGCGAGGTCGAGCAGCTCCTCGGCCAGCGACGGCGGGATCGGCCGGTGCCAGCCGCAGGCCCGCGCGACGTCCCAGCCGTGGACCGCGATCTCGATCGCCCCGGCGCTGGTCACGATCGCCGCGGTCACCGGGCGGCCGGCGATCCACACCAGCTCCCGGCTGCCCGCGCCGGCCCAGGCGCCGAGCAGCTGGCCGGCCCGGTCGCGCAGCCGGGCCACCGGGTCGCCGTCCGGCTCACCACATATATCAACGTCGACCTCCTCGAAGTCGGCCGCGTCCTGCAGGGCGAGCAGGCCGTCCTCCATGTGGTCGAGCAGCTCCCCCAGGTCCCAGTCCGGACACGGGGTCGGCCGGGACAGCGCCCCCGGCGTGACCAGGTGGAGGCTGCCCAGGGCGTAGTTGATCGCGCGCTCCAGCAGCGCGATCCCGCCGGTCAGCGCGGCTCCCGCCGGTTGGTCGGTCATCGGGCGTCGGCTCAGTGGCCCGGCCGGGCCGGCCGGCTCGGGTCCGCCTCGGCGGCGCGGCTCGCCGCGGGCTCCGCCGGCAAGCTCGACGGCAGCCCGAAGGTCTCGAACAGGCTCGTGTCGAAGAAGCTGGCCACGTGCGTGATCCCGGCCGGACCGATGGTCAGCACCGGCAGGTTGAACGGCAGGTATACGCCGTCCTCGCCGCGCATGTACAGCCCGAAGGCGGGCTGGCCGTTGGCCCGCGTCGGTACCAGCCGCATGTCACCCGGGCCCTTGGCCGGGCAGTGCGTGTCGACCAGCCAGCCGATGCTCTCGGCACCCCGGTACCACGACAGGTACGGCGGCATCTCCCAGGTCGCGTCCTTGGTGAACAGCTCCACGATCGCGCCGATGTCCTTGTCCTCGAACGCCTTGACGTAGCGGTCGAGCAGCTCGCGCTGGTCCGCGGCGGACGGTTCGACGATCTCGTCCTCGCTCGGCGACACCTCGTCAAGGTGGGCCCGGGCCCGCTGCAGGATGCTGTTGACCGCGGTGGTGGTGGTCCCGAGCACCTCGGCCACCTCGGCGGCCCGCCAGTTGAGCACTTCGCGCAGCACCAGCACAGCCCGCTGCCGGCGAGGCAGGTGCTGGAGCGCGGCGATCAACGCCAGGCGGATGCTCTCCCGGGAGGTGACGATCGTGGCCGGATCGCTGGTCTCGGCGCCGACCATGACGTCGGGTACCGGCTGGAGCCAGGACACCTCGGTCTGCTGGACCAGCGGGTCGCCCGGCTCGGCGCTGGGCGTACCGAGACCGGTGGGCATCGGCCGACGCTGCCGGCTCTCCAGCGCGGTCAGGCAGGTACGGGTGGCGATCTTGTACAGCCAGGTGCGCAGCGAGGACCGGCCCTCGAACCGGTCGTACGAGCGCCACGCGCGGATGTAGGTCTCCTGGACCAGGTCTTCGGCGTCGTGTACCGAGCCGAGCATGCGGTAACAGTGCGCCAGCAGCTCCCGCCGGTACGGGTCGGCCAGCCGTAGGAAGTCCTCGTTGACCGTAGTTTCGGCGATGGTCATGATCCTTCATCCTCACGATGCCGGGCCGCCGTCACCGGTACCGACCAGGACGGCTGGGCAAACTCATCGGTCGGGAGCCGATGACCCTTCAGACTGCTCCGGTCTGTACCGCCGATGGTATTCGAGGACTGGCGGAAAAGCCCTGCACACGAGAAGCCGACCTGCCGATGAGTTTCCGGTCCGGCGACGGTCCGTACCGGTGACCCGACAGATTCGAGGAGAGGCATGTCCACCAAGATCTTCGTCAACCTGCCCGTGCGCGACCTCAGCCGCTCCATCGACTTCTTCACCGGGCTCGGCTTCTCGTTTAACGCGCAGTTCACCGACGAGAACGCGGCCTGCCTGGTGATCAGCGACGACATCTACGCGATGCTGCTGGTGGAGAAGTTCTTCAAGTCGTTCACCCCCAAGCAGGTCGCGGACGCCACCCGGACCACCGAGGCGATCGTGGCCCTCGGCCTGGACAGCCGCGAACAGGTCGACGAGCTGGCCGGGAAGGCGCTGGCCTCCGGCGGCCGGCCGGCGAACGAGCCGATGGAGCACGACGCCATGTACGGGCGCAGCTTCCAGGACCCGGACGGGCACATCTGGGAGGTCTTCCACCTGGACCCGGCGGCGGTCCAGAGCTGACGCCGCCATCGATGGGACCGCATTCACGGGGGATGCGGTCCCATCGCATGTCAGATTGGAATCATGCGAGTGCGGCTTGACACCTGGACCGACGCCGACCTGGAGCTGCTGTACCAGGCCAACACGCCGGAGATGACCAAGTACCTGGCCGGGCCGGAGAACGACGAGCTGATCCTGGCCCGGCACCGGCGTTACCTGGAGATCGACGGCACGGGTACCGGACGGATGTTCCGCATCGTGCTGCTGCCGACGGGAGAGGTGGTCGGCAACATCGGGTACTGGGAACGGGGGTGGCGCAACGGGACCGTGTACGAGACCGGCTGGAACGTGCTGCCGCCGTACCAGGGCAAGGGCATCGCGACCGCGGCGGCCCAGGCGACGGTCGCGAGCGCACGGGCGGAACGCCGGCACCGGTACCTGCACGCGTTCCCGGCCGTCGACAACGCGGCGTCCAACGCGGTCTGCCGGAAGACCGGCTTCGAGCTGGTCGGTACCTGCGACTACGAGTACCCGCCGGGAAACGTCCTGCGCTGCAACGACTGGCGCCTGGACCTGACCGCGCAGCTCACGCCTGGAACGTCGGCGTGACGATGGCCCGGGCCAAGGTGTGGAAGGCGAGGTTGAAGCTCGCGTAGGCGGCCGTGGAGTCGGCGGTCAGCTCCAGCGCGTCCACGTCGACGGCGTGCACCACGAAGTAGTACCGGTGCGGCCGGTCCCCGGTGGGCGGCCACGGGCCGCCGTAGCCGGGCTCGCCGTAGTCGCTGCGCAGCGCCAGGGCGCCCGCGGGCGGCGCCAGGGTACCGGCGCCCCGGGACAGTTCGGTGGTCGAGGCCGGCAGGTTGACCAGCACCCAGTGCCAGAAGCCGGAGGGCGTCGGCGCGTCCGGGTCGAAGCAGGTCACCGTGAAGCCGCGGGTCTCAGCCGGGAACCCGGACCAGGAAAGCTGCGGCGAGACGTTCTGCCCGCCCACGCCGGGGTGGGCGAACATCTTGTCCATCGGCTCGCCATCCGCGACGTCCTGGCTGGTCACAGTGAAAGAGCCAACAGCAGGCAGAAGTTGGTACGGGTCGGGGGCGACTGGACGTTCGAGACTCATCGTCGATTCTCCCAAACGAGTCGATCGGGCGGAGCGGTACGCATTATCCACCCGCTGGGGCGTGGGCGCCCCTCGTAGCCTGGTGTGCCATGGTGGGCCCATGGGCTTCTTCGACCACCTGCCAGGCTGGTCACCGCCTACGGCATCGCCGCCCCGTTCGTGGTCACCGCCTGACGCCTCACCCGCTGTCGTATTCGTCGTGGCGGCGCCACCACAGGCCGCTCTCGTTGCGACCGAGTGGCGCGCGGTCGAGCCACTGGTACATGCCCCAGACGCCGTCGATCCCGCGCTCGTACGCCGAGTAGGTGTGGTAGACGACGCCGTCCTGCAGAACGAACGCGCTCATACCGGGCCCTTCCCGCCGGTACGTCGGCCAGTCCGTTCCGACGCTCGAGGTGAGCTCGGCGACGAAGGGATTGTCTTCGCCGCCCCCGGGCAGACGAAGGTCCACCGTGCGGAAGTTGTACTCGACGGCTCCCGACCGCCACTCCTCCTTGGTGTGCGCCACGTGGAACTCGTAGTTGAAGTCGCTGCCGAACGAGGAGGCCCAGGGGAAGCTCCAGCCCATTCGCCGCTTGTATGCCTGCAGCTTCGCGAGCGGGGCCCGCGATACCGCGCAGAGCGTGACGTCGTGATTTGCGAGGTGGACGATGGAGCCGTTGAAGCCGTCCGCGATCGCCGAGCAGGACGGGCACCCGGCGGTGTATTCGGGCCCGAACATGAAGTGGTAGATGAGGAGCTGCGAGCGGCCGCTGAAGAGATCGGCGAGGGACGCTGTGCCGTCGTCGGTCTCGAACCGGTACTCCTTGTCGATCCGTACCCAGGGCAGCTCCTGGCGCCACCGGGCCAGTTCGTCGCTCCGCCGGGTCAGCGCCTTCTCGGCCTCGAGCAGCTCCAGCCGTGCGGCCAGCCACTCTTCGCGGGTTCCGGTCTTGTGGGCGGTCATTGTCTTTCTCCTTCGTGTCGTTTCAACAGCTTGGCCTGGCCGGCGTCACCGACGGCGTCTCACATCGGTGGCGTAAGTCCGGGAACCAGCGCGGGCGCGACAAGGATCAGGATGCCGAGCCCGACGATCGCCACCGCCAGCGTCACATCGATGGCGGCCGTCGCTGGCAGGAGCTTCTGGGCGACCACCAGCACAGCGATCACAGCCATCCAGGCGACGCTCATGACGCCCAGCACCACCAGGATCAGCATCAGTCCGATGCTGGAGCCGACGCAGAAGAGCCCGAACGCGAATCCCGAGCGGACGCTCTCCCGGCAGCGCCGGCGGAAGTACCGCTTGAGTGGCGTGAGCTCGTAGATGCCTGCCGCGATCACCACACTGCCGGCGACGAAAGACCCGTGCGGTCGGTACAACGCATGGACGGCAACGCCCACCAGGGTCCAGACCGCGAGGTACGACCCGAGGAACAGCGGTACGGTGCGCACACGACCGCTGGCACGAGCGTGTCTCAGCACTGCCGGAGCCGCGCCTGGCAGCATCATCGCCGCCATCATTGACACCCACAGCGCAACGAAGAACGCGAACGATCCGAGCCGGGTGGCGACGCCCATGTCCATCCCGTTCATCTGCCGGACCGCGACGACCCAGGCCAGGGCGGCGAGCCCGAGCGTCGCCGCCAGTACGGCAGGCCGAAGTTGCGCCGTGTCCCGCCCCACGCTCATGACGTCGCCAGCTCTCTTTGTACGAACGCCGCGTTCTGGCGCTCGAGCGCCTTGGCGATTCTCATTCATCCTCCCGACACAGCTACGGACCGTCTGCGGCCCGCTTGTCACGAACCCAGATGCCGCGTGAGGGCGTCGAGGCTCGAGTCCCAATCCCGGGCCAACGCGGCGAGAAACTGCTGCGCGACCTGGATGGGGGCCGACCGGAGCCGGTAGCGGACGCGGCGCCGCTCGCCGGGCTCGGCGACGACCAGCCCGGCCTCGGCGAGCAGGCCGAGGTGTTTGGCGATCGCCTGCCGGGTGATCGGCAGGCTGGCCGCCAGGTCCGTCGCCGTGGCCGGCCCGCGGGATGCGAGCGCGGCCA
>WNGE01001312.1_pt1 | contig 70388 bp, 56 predicted proteins | sample 5400651 | NCBI WGS metagenome assembly WNGE01 (sample SAMN13153370, study PRJNA577476) | soil metagenome | isolation source: 60 cm soil or saprolite under grassland replicate 2 | place: USA:California | collected 2016-06-15 | reverse complement strand
TCCCAGTCGAGCTTGCTCGACTCCTTGGGGATGATCGTATCGTCGTTCGGCCCGCAGATGCAGGACGTCACCTTGTTGAAGATGATCGGCTCTTTGGGAATAGCGGCGCCGGTCTCGGCCGCATGGTCGGAATAGTTGAGCCCTATGGCAATGAGGTTACCGACGCCGCCGACGCAGGCGCCGAGGCGCGGCTTGCCGGAGACGAGCGGCAGTTTCTCGATCGGCGCCTTGCGGATCTTGGCGAGCTCTGTGGGAGAGAGCGTCTCCCCGGCAATGTCCGGCACCACTTTCGACAGGTCGCGGATGCGTCCTTTGGAATCGATGATTCCAGGCTTTTCGCGGCCGCGTGGGCCGAAGCGGACGAGCTTCATGGATTCTCCTTGGGGCTGACGGCAGTTTGGGGCCGGGTCGCAGATCATGCGTCGGCCCGCAGCGAGGGGCAAGGAAGGCGGGCCGCGATGTGAAGCATCGGCGATGGCCGTAGAATCGCCCGCCTCCAACCCTTCCCAGGGGCAGACCGAATGCGCGGCGCGAGTGTGGATTCAGTCTCGCACGAATATGAGGTGTGTCCGCAGAGTGCCTGCATGCCCCATATCTGTTGCCTGTGCGCAACAGACGACCAGATATCGCGCAATCACGCCTGTTTCTGCGGCGTTTTCATTTGCATTGGGCGGCCGCCGTGGACAAATTGTTCCCCATGCACCTGGTCCGTGCGCCTAGCTGCAAGCGACGCGGGTTCGGGGGCCGACACGATGGCAGGTCCGCTCCTCAGGGCTCTGCCGGGTGATTAGAATTTCATTGGGGGGTGCGACGGGGCCGGCGCGAGCTGGCCTCGTTCGCGTTTGGGCGTTCGTAGCCCGGATAAGCGCGCGCAGGGCGCGCGCGAAATCCGGGGACCCCGCATTTCGCCAGAGCGCGTCGAAGACGCGCGTAAATGCGCTTAAGGCTCATGCGGGTTACACCCGAGGGTCGCGCCGAGCGGCCCTCACAGCACGCCGGGGTACACGCCGCCATCGATGAGAAGGCTTTGCCCGGTGATATAGCCGGCCTGGGCCGAGCACAGAAAAGCGCAGGCGGCGCCGAATTCCTCGGGCGTGCCGAAGCGCTTCGCCGGCACGCTCGCCATGCGCTCCTTTCGTGCCTCTTCGATCGAGATTCCGCGCTTCTTGGCATTCAGCGCCACGTTCGAGGCGAGCCGGTCGGTATCGAACGCGCCGGGCAGGAGAAAGTTGATGGTCACGTTGGAGCCGGCGACCGAGCGCGCGACGCCGGCGAGGAACGCGGTCAACCCGGCGCGCGCGCCCGAGGAGAGGTCGAGGCCGACCAGCGGCATCTTCACCGAGCCCGACGTGATGTTGACGATGCGCCCGAATTGCTTGGCGCCCATGGAGTCGATGACCTTCTGAATGAGCTCGATCGCGACCACCATGTTGGCGACGACGCCCTCGACCATGTGCTGACGCGTCAATTCACGAAAATCTCGAAACGGCGGACCGGCGTTGTTGTTCACCAGAATGTCGGGCTGAGGACAGGCGGCGAGCAGTGCTGCTTGGCCTTGAGGCGTCGCGACGTCGGCCATCACCGCGGTCACCTTGGCGCCGGTGGCTTGCCGCAGCTCGGCCGCCGTGGCCTCGAGCGCCTTGCCGTCCCGCCCGTTGACGATCACCTCGCAACCCGCCTGCGCGAGCGCAAGGGCGCAGCCGCGGCCAAGCCCGCGGCTCGAGGCACACACAATGGCCTTGCGGCCGGAAATTCCGAGATCCATGGGACAATCCGAGCGTTAGCGGGGGAGAGTGACGGCGATTGTACACTTTTGCCCCCGCGCCGTGTCCATACGTTGCGCAAGGTAGGAGCACCGGCCGCAAATCGTGGAGGGCCGGGCGAGACGATGCACGTGTGAAATGGCATCGGTGCGCGTGGCGAACTCGGTCTGCTCCCTCCCCCGCTTGCGGGGGAGGGGTGGGGAGGGGAGGGGGGGTAACCATGAAATCTTTTGCATGCCCCTCCCTAACCCTCCAGCCGAAGTCGGATGTTTCCGACTTCGGCCGGTTAAATAAGGCGGCTGAACTCGGGTAAACCCGAGTTCAGCTGCTTGCGGGGGAGGGAACACCACCGAGCGCGCGGCCTCATTATGCTTCCAGCACGTACGAATAAGCTTTAACCGGCAACGACTGCGCTTCGGCCGCTTGCCGGGTGGCCCGGGGCGGCGCTACCGTTCGGCGATGCAACCATCGTCCGACCGCCCGCTGCCGACCGCCGCCGATGTGGATGCCGCCGCGCGGCGGCTCGCGGGAGTTGCCTTGCACACGCCGCTGCTCACCTCGCCCGTGCTCGATGCGCTCACCGGCGGGCGCGTATTTCTCAAGGCAGAGACGCTGCAGCGCACGGGCTCGTTCAAGTTCCGCGGCGCCTACAACAAGCTCTCCTCCATCCCGCAGAATGAGCGCGCGGGCGGTGTGGTGGCGTTTTCTTCGGGCAATCACGCGCAGGGCGTGGCGGCGGCGGCGCGGCTGCTCGGCATGCCGGCGGTCATCGTCATGCCGTCGGATGCGCCGCGCCCGAAGCGGGAGCGCACGCAGGCGCTCGGCGCGGAGGTCGTGCTCTACGACCGCGCCCGCGAAGATCGGCAAGCCATCGCGTGCGAAATCGCGGAGAGGCGCCACGCGGCGCTGGTGCCGCCCTATGACGATCCGCTGGTCATCGCCGGGCAGGGCACGACCGGCCGCGAGATCGTCGAAGATTTGGAGGCGCAGGGATTGGCGCCCGACGTGGTCGCGGTGACCGCGTCGGGCGGCGGGCTGACCGCCGGGATCGCGCTCGCCGTGAAGGCGCGAATGCCGCACGCGCGCCTCTATACCGCGGAGCCCGAGGGCTTCGACGATCATGCCCGTTCGTTCAAGAGCGGGCGGCGGGAAAAGAACGCCGCGCTCACCGGCACCATCTGTGACGCGCTGATGGCGCAGACGCCCGGCGAGCTGACCTTTGCCATCAACCGCGAGCTGGTCGGTGCTGGGGCCGCCGTCAGCGACCAGGAAGTCGCCGCTGCCGTCGCCTTTGCCTTTCGTGAGCTCAAACTGGTGGTGGAGCCGGGCGGGGCGGCCGCGCTTGCCGCGCTCATCTCGGGCAAGATCGATGTGAAGGGCAAGATCGCGGTCGCGGTTCTCTCCGGCGGCAACGTCGATCCGGAACTGTTCTACCGGCTGGTTGCTTGATCGGCGCGGCGATTGAGGACCGAAGGGATAGGGGCTAAGGCGAGCCACGTGTCTCGGATGCGGTGCAGCGCGAAACGAAGTGGAGCGGTGCACCGCTGATCCGGGACCGCCACGGACTGGAACGGTCCCGGGTCAGCAGCGCATCACTTCGTGCTGCGCTGCGCCCGGGACACACCGCTATGGGACAGAGTCGAAGTTGCCGTGCTGTCGCCTGTCCTCAAGCCTCAATCTTCCTTCGCGTTCCGGCTCGCGGTGTTCTACGCCGCGCTGTTTGTCGCGCTCGGTGTGCAGGTGCCATTCCTGCCGCTCTGGCTCGCGGCCAAGGGACTCGATGCCGGCGCGATCGGTGTCGTGCTCTCCCTGCCCATGATCGTGCGGGTGTTCGCGATCCCGCTTGCAACGCGCGGCGCCGATCGCCACAACGCGATGCACACGGTCATCGTGATCGCCTCCGCGCTGGCCGTGCTCGGCTACGGTGCGCTCGGACTTGCGCAGGGAGTTGTAGCCATCACCCTGGCCTACGCGCTGGCATCCGCGTTTTTCACGCCGCTCATACCGCTCGCCGATGCCTATGCGTTGCGGGGGCTTAGCCACATCGGACGCGCCTACGGCCCAGTGCGGCTGTGGGGCTCCGCCGCCTTCATTGTCGGCACCTTCGCCGCCGGCCTGCTGCTCGACGTCATCGCCACGCGTGATCTCATTTGGATCATGGTGGCAACTCTAGCGATGACCACGGCGGCGGCCTTCCCGCTCTCCCCGCTGACCTTGCGCGACGTCGGCCCGGCAAAAGGCTTGCCGTTCGCGCGCGACCTCTTGCGCGATCCGGCCTTGCTTGCGGCGGCCGCCGCGGCGGGCCTCATTCAGGCAAGCCACGCGATCTATTACGGCTTCTCTGCGCTCGATTGGACAACAGCGGGATTCGATGGCGGTGCGATCGGAGCGCTCTGGGCGCTCGGGGTCGTCGCGGAGATTGCGCTGTTTGCGATCTCGGGCCGGCTGTCGATCGCGCCGACCACGCTGCTCATGCTCGGCGGCGCGGGCGCAGTCATTCGCTGGGGTGCCATGGCGTTCGATCCGCCGCCCGCGCTGCTGCCGCCTTTGCAATGTCTGCATGCGTTCTCGTTCGGCGCCACCCATCTCGGCGCGGTCGCCGTGGTGGCGCGCAGGGCGCCGGCCGAGTTGGCCGCGACCGCGCAAGGCTATTTCGCTGTCGCGCTCGGTCTCGTGATGGCGGCGGCGTTGAGCGTTTCAGGCGTGCTCTACGCGCACTGGGGCAGCTTTGCCTATGGCGCCATGGCGCTTGTGGCAGCTGCCGGCGCCCTCTTTGCTGTGCTCGCCCACCGGCTGGCGCGCGGCACGTAACTTTAAAGAGACTTGCGGCGCATAATACTGCGCAACTCGGGCAGGCCCGAGTTGCGATGCAATCCATCAATCTTTGCAAAAAGCTTCTGCCAAGAAGATGGATGCGCGGGTCATAAGCGCGTTTACGCGCGTCTTCGACGCGCTTCTGCCCGCGCATGACTAGCTGCAAAAATCCTTTGGCTCAGACTCAACTCGGTGGGAAGACCGGAGATCAGTCGCAGGTCTGGTACATCGACGTGAGTTCACGGCCGCTGAGATACATCATGCGCGGGGAGAGGCCGCCGCGCCGCGCGATCCAGCTGCGCACGTGCTCGGGATAGATGTCCATCAAGAGCCGCGTCGCCTCGCGGCTCGTCACCTGCTGGCCGTTGCTGCCGGGATGCCATGCCGCGTGGAAGCCCAGCCGCGCGCGCGACGTGACGCAGATGCGCTCGCGCGGAATGACGCCGAGCAGCATGGTGCAGGCCGACAAGCAAGGCCCGTCGATGATGACCCGCTCGCCTGAACCTCGCAGCGCCACCAGGTTTTCCAGATAAGGTCCGATTTGGCCGCCGGTATCCGCTTTGATTCGTACCGCGGCATGCGCAGTCGAAACCGTCAGCGCCGCCGCAACGGCGCCGGCCAGAACAGCGATTTTCATGCTTGCCCTCTCCGTGCTCCGGCGCCGGCCCGGCAGAGGTGGCGCCGCCCTCGAACAATGTTTGTAAATCAAATGTGGGATTATTGCGACAATGTCCCTCCACTCTGGCAAACGCTTAACGATCAGTTCTCCAGTGAGGTGGGTTCCAAGTGCTCAGGCGGCTTCGAGTACCTGGGTACGCGGGAGACATCATCCTCCGCGACAACCAGGCGCAGAACATTTCGTGGCTACGAAGTGGGACGCACTGAAGAAAGTTCTTGAGACCAAGGGAGTGTGCCAGGGTCGGCCCGGGCCGATCAGTCCCACGCGCGTGCGCGAGCAATGCGCCGAGTAGCCCTTGGGGGTGAATCTCAGGCCTTCAATCGCCAGGCGATCGACGTTCGGCGTGGTGCTCGGCAAACGCGAGACCTTCGCGAAAATCCTAGAGTGGAGGTTCCACGCCGCCCTCTTTCTTGCATGCGATGGCCGCCTCCTCCAGATCGAGCTCGCGCTCGATGCGTCGGCGTGCCTCGTCGGTAATTTTCCCCTCTTGCAACAGCCGGTAGATGTATTCGCGCTCGGCGGCAATCAGTTCCGACCTGAGGTCCGCCGCCGCGAAGGCAGTTTCGACCCCGTTTGATGTATTTCTCGGCAGCCGTCCCACTCGATCGTCATGCCGGGCGCGCAGAATTGCCAGGACCTCGGGCGCAATTCGGCCCTCGGCCGCAAGCTGGTCGAGCCGGTTTTGCACCGCGTTCAAAGCGTCCGCGCGCGCAGAAAGCTCGGCCGTGTGCTCGCGCTCGCGCTCCTCGGCCGCGTGGCTCCCCAACCCGAGCCAGTGCACAACAGCCGGCAACAGCAATCCCTGGCCAACCAGCGTGACGACGATCACTCCGAACGTCACAAAGAGAATGAGATCGCGGTAGGGAAACGGTGTGCCGGCCAGCGTGGTCAACGGAATGGCCAGCGCCGCCGCCAGCGAGACGACGCCGCGTATGCCGACGAACGCAAGAAAGAAGGCCCACTGCCAGGGCGGAGCCGGATCGCGGCGCGCAAGCGCGGGGCTCAGCCAGCGTGGCAAATAAGTCGCCGGATAGACCCAGACAAACCGGGCAGCGATGACGACTGCGACGGTGAGCAGGACGGCAAGCAACGGGCCGTGCAACGAGATCGTATCAATCCGATCGAGCAGCGTTCGAATCTGCAAGCCGGTCAGGAGGAAGACCAGTCCCTCGAGCAGATAGACGACCAGATCCCAAAAGAAGATTCCTTGCAGCCGCGTCGCCGCCGGAATGAGCAGCGGCCCGTTCCAACTGACGAACAATCCAGCGGCGATCGTCGCCAAAACGCCCGATCCTCCAACATGCGCGGGGAGCAAAAACGCGGCATAAGGCGTGAGCAGCGATAGCGTGATCTCGACTCGGGGGTCGCGCGCCCAGCGGCGCAAGCGCAGGCTGAGCCAGCCCAAGCCAATGCCGTAGGCAATCTCTCCGACCACGATGAGGACAAACGTTCCCGCGGCCTCCACCAGGGAGAACACGCCGGTGCCGACCGCGGCGACGGCAAAGCGGTAAAGGATCAGCGCGGTCGCGTCATTGGCGAGGCCTTCCCCTTCGAGCACGACGACGAGCCGGCGCGGAATGCCCAGCCGGCGAACGATGGCGAGCGGCGCAACCACGTCGGGCGGCGACACAATGGCGCCGAGCACGAAACCGACCGCAAGCGGCATGCCGAGCAGCCAGTGCGCCACTGCGGCCACGGCACAGGTGGTAAAGACGACACAACCGACCGCCAGCAGCGTGATCGGCCGCAGATTGAAACGAAACTCGCGCCAGCTCATGACGACGCCCGCCGAGTAGATCAGCGGCGGCAGGATCCCGAGCAGCACCAGTTCCGGGGCGAGCTCTATCCGCGGCAGGCCGGGAATAAACGCAAGCCCGATGCCGGCGATGACGAGAAGGATCGAGGGAGCGGTGTTGAACCGCCGTGCCACAATGGCCACGACGACAAGCACCGCGATCAGCAGCAGAAGCGTTTGGATCGTCGCCGTCACGGGTCACACACTGCTTGGCCGAGGCGCTGTTCCTTCAGGATAGGCCATGCCTTCCGAACTCTGCCGCAACGCTCAGGCTGATCAGCGCTCTAGGCATGGGTTCATCTTTGGCTTGGAGCCCCCTTGGGCGGTTGCGCCTTTTCGATTTCCGACCGGCACAAATCAAACAACGCCTTGATGATGACCGCAACCATTGGCCCTTTGGAGCCAGCAGGATTGGCCGCGACATATGCCTCGACCTGTCGCACAAGAAGCGTGTCCGTTGAGCCGGCGAGGCATCGCTGGAAAGCCGCCCGCACCGGATAGGGAGCCTCTTCGTCGGGCTGCGCCACGGTGGACATATAGCGGGATATTCCAAATACAAAGCCGCGCTTCCAGAGTTCCGGCGCTTTTGTGTATTCCTGGTAAGTGAAGTCCACTGCCGCCGACGGACCGACAAAGAGGTGCAACGACACAATCGTGCAAAGGACCTTCACTTTAAATATCATGAACTGCTCCGAACAGTCGCTGGCGAAATTGCCCCCGTGTCGGATTTGCCGTCGCGCGCGAGAATATCGAGGTCATCGTCTATCCAGTAGTGGGCGTGGACGGCAAATGCGCATGGCTGTCTCAACACACCGGGCTTCCGTCTAATTTTTCAATAGAATCGTCGGCACCGGTATTTGCTTTGTCACCCGCATGGTCGGCCGTGGCACCACGCGGATGCGCGCGCGGCGCGACCGTTGTGGTGCCATTCATTCCACCCGACGTGGTACTGGCTAACAAGCAACCCCGCGACGTTAGCGCCGCCCTTGCGAGCCGGCCCGTTCATCCCCACAGCGCCGGCGCCGGCGGATGAACGCGACTGCCCTCGTAGCAAAGGCCGTCCGGCCGGTCGCGCGCGAGCAAAAGCGGGCCATCGAGATCCACCACCCGCGCGCGCTGCGCCACCAGCATAGCCGGCGCCATCGCCAGCGAGGTCGCAACCATGCAGCCGACCATGAGGGTCAATCCCAGCCGCTCCGCCTCGTGGGCCATGGCGAGCGCCTCGGTCAGCCCGCCGGCCTTGTCGAGCTTGAGGTTGACGGCGTCGTATTTGCCGACCAGCGCAGATAAGGAGGCGGCGGCGTGCGCGCTCTCGTCCGCGCAGATCGGAAGAGGACGCGCGATATGCGCGAGAGCATCGTCGCGGTCCGCCGGCAAGGGTTGCTCGATGAGCGTCACCGCGGCTTGCGCGCACGCAGCGAGGTTTTCCGCGAGATCGTCCGCAGTCCAGCCTTCATTGGCGTCGACGATCAACTCGGCATTGGGCGCGGCGCGCCGCACCGCGGCGATGCGCGCCGGATCCCCGGGAGCGCCAAGCTTGACTTTGAGCAGCGGCCGGTCGGCGGCGCCGGCGGCGGCTTTCGCCATCGTGTCGGGCGCTGCCAGCGAGATCGTGTATGCCGTGGTGAGGACTTTTGGCGCGGGCAGACCGATGAGCTCATGCACCGGTCGGCCGGCACGCTTGGCCGCCAAATCCCAGAACGCGCAATCGAGCGCGTTGCGCGCCCCGCCCGGCGGCATCGCCGACTGCAGTCGGTTGCGATCGAGACCGCGGGCGATCTCCGGTTCCATCGCCTCGATCGCCGCTGCCACACCCTCGACCGTTTCGCCATAGCGCGCATAAGGCACGCATTCGCCGCGGCCGCGGTGAGTGCCGTCGGAGAGTTCCGCGACCACGACCACGGCCTCGGTCTTGGCGCCGCGGCTGATGGTAAAGGCGCCGGCGATCGGCCAGCGTTCCACACGGACGGAAAGGGCGAGTGGACTCATCTGCGGCGCATCATACGCCATCGCGACGGAATCAACGTGCGCGGCGAACCCTAGACCCTCTCCCCGCAATTGCGGGAGAGGGTGGCGAGCGGTGCCCGGTGCGCTGTAATGTCGACAGACATTCCGAACTTGCTCTAAAAGCAGCCGATATCGAGCAGGAGCCGCAAATAATGTGGTGCCTTGGCGTTCGGACGAAGCGTCCCGCGATTTATCGGACGGCGTTCTGCGCGATGATCGCGGTTTGCATCGTCGCGGCTGTTGGCGCGACGCATGGGCGCGCACAACCAGCGAGCGGCGACAGTTCTGCGATCTATCTCTACACCGGCGCCGACCGCGAGCAGCGGCTGATCGCCAAAGCGCGCGAGGAGGGCACGCTCACGCTCTACACTTCGATCGCAACGACCGAGTCGGGGCCGCTCGCGCAGGCCTTCGAAGCCAAATACGGCGTCAAGGTCCAGCTCTGGCGCGCGCTCAGCGAGAACGTGGTACAGCGCGCGCTCACCGAAACGCGCGGCGGTCGCCGCAGCATGGACGTGGTCGAGACCAACGCGCCGGAGGTCGAGGCGCTCGCCCGCGAAGGCGTGGTGGCGCAATTCAACAGCCCGTACCTCGCCGATCTGCCGCCCTGGGCAATCCCGCCGCACCGGCGCTGGTTCGCCGATCGCGCGAACCTGTGGGTCGTCGGTTACAACACCGAGAAGATCAGGCGCGAGGAGCTGCCCGCCACGCTCGACGGCTTCGCCGATCCGCGCTGGAAAGGGCGCCTCTCGCTCGAGGCGACCGACAGCGACTGGATGTACGGCGTCATCACGTTCATGGGCGAGGAGCGCGGGCTCGACTTCTTCCGCAAGCTTGCGGCGTTGAAACCTGAAATGCGCAAGGGACACATCCTGGTGGCCCAGCTCGTGGCCGCCGGCGAGTTGCCGGTGTGCCTGACGATCTACAGCGGCAATGCCGACTCGATCAAAGCGAAGGGGGGACCGATCGATTGGGCCGCGGTCGAACCGCTGGTCGGACGCCCGCAGGCGATCGCGCTGGCGAAGAACGCGGCGCACCCCCATGCGGCGCTGCTGTTTGCCGATTTCGTCCTCTCGCCGCAGGGACAGAAGCTGCTCGCCGAGATGGGCCGCGTACCGTCGAGCCGGACCCAGAAGACGCTGCTCGACCAGTACCGATACGTGATGATCGACCCGGTGAAGTGGCTCGACGAGGCGCCGAAATGGGAGAAGGTGTGGACCGAGCTTTTCTTGAGATAGCGGATAAGTAGCCCGGATTGAGCGCAGCGAAATCCGGGATATCAGCCGTGATCACCCGGATGTCGCTTTGCTCCATCCGGGCTACGCGGGTCCGCGGCCGATCAGTCGAAACGACCGGCCGCGTGGGCGAGCATGGTATAGACCTTGCCGGTCTCCGAAGTGAGATAGGTCCGCGTCAGCATCTGGTCGCGGTCGTCGCGCGAGACCTCCTCGAGCAGCCGCTCGAACTCGCCGATATAGCGATCGACGGTGCGGCGGAAATCGCCGTCGGCGCGATAGCGCTTGCGGATTTCCTCGAACGCCTTCTGGCCCTGCAGGGTGTAAAGCTTGCGCGTGAAGACGTTGCGTTCGCCGCGCTTGTAGCGATCCCACAGCTCGGCTGCCGCGTCGTGGTCGATCATGCGGGCGATGTCGACCGCAAGCGAATCGAGCGACTCGAGGCCGTGACGCTCAGGACGCGCGCTCTCGTTGGGAGTGCCGCGCGCAGGCGGCGCCTCGCGCGCCGGCGCTTCGGCCTCGTGCGAGGCGCGCGTCAGCAGCTCGGAGAGCCAGCCGGTGCGCCCACCACCGGCCGGGCCGGCCGCTTGCGCCGGGCTGAGCGAGGGTGCCTCCGCCCGCCGCGGCGGTATGGCCGGCGGCATCATGCCGGTAATATCGGAGCGCGCCCGGGCAGGCTCGCCGCGCGGGCTGCCGTTGGTGCGCTCCTCGCGTGCGGCGCCGCGTCGGGGGCCGACCTCGGCCGGTTCCATGCGCAGCGCCGCCGGTTCGACCGCGTCGACGCTACGGCTGTGGCGGGCGACGATGCGATTGAGCTCGGCCAGCGCCTCGATCTGATCGACGATCACGCGCCGCATGTGCAAGGTAGCGTCCGCCGTCTCCTGCGGCAGTTCGAGAATGCCCTTGCGCAGCTCGCCGCGCGTCGTCTCCAGCTCGCGGCGCATGTCGGAGCTCATCTGCTTCAACTCGTCCAGCACCTCGGCGAAGCGCTGCGCCGCCTGCGAGAGCATGGTATGCGACTCCTCGCTCGCCTGCTCGTAGATGCTGTGCATGGCCTCGCTCAGGCGCTGGCGCTCCTCCTCGGTGCCGCTGCGGATCGCCTCGAAGTTCTCCCTGATCGCCTGGGCACCGTCCACCGCCGATTCCGCGGTCAAGCGGGCAATCTCTCGCGCGCGTTCGCCCGCGCCTTCGAGCGACTGGTCGAGCACCCCGGCAAATCGCGTGAGCCGCTCTTCGAGATCGCCGGCTTTGCTGTCGAGCGCGCCGATCAGCTGCTCCAGCGCCGCGCGGCGCTCGGCGAGCGTGCTCTCGGTCCGCTGGTTGCTGCCGTCGATCGCCGTCACCGCTTCCGCGAGCGAGCGGGCGTGGGCGTCGAACTGGCCGGCAACCTGGCTGAGGTCGTTGAGGGTCGCAACCGACATCTCCTTGAAGCTGGCGATGTTGCGCTCCACGTCGCTGTTGGCCGCGCCGGCCTTCTCCGCGACATCGTTCATGGCGGCGACGAAATCGGCGACCCGCGCGACCAGCGTGCTCTCGATATCGCTCATGTTCTCATGCGCGCCGCTCAAAACCTCCTGCAGGAGAATGTTGGCCTCGCGCAGGCGCTCGTACAGTGCGGTCGTATCGGACCGCAGCATGCTGTGCGCCTCCTGCATCTCGGTAACGGCCGCGGACGCCGTTTGCTTGGACTGCTCGACCGCACCGTGCGTCGTGTCCTGCAGCTCCTTGAGCGTGCGGGTGATGGTCTTGGCCGCGCTCTGCGTCGCCATTTCCGCGGTTTCGCGCAACTCCTTGATCGCGCGGTTGACCGCTTCGCTCGTGGTTTCGGTCGCGGCGATGTGGCTCGTCTGCAGGTCCTTGAGCGACTGATTGACGGCGCCGGTGGCGGTTTCGCTCGCCTGGCTGATGAGGCGGGCGATCTGCCCGCTGTTGTCCATCATCGTCTGGGTGAAGTTGAAGCCCTTGGCCTCGATTGCCTTGACGGCAGTATCGGTCACACGGCCGACTTCACTGATGAATTCCTCGCTCTTGCGGGTGAGGGCTGCGAGCAGGCCGCTCGATTTCTCGTCGACGACCTGCGTCATTTCGCCGGCGCGCTGGCGCACCGTCGTTGAAATCTCCTCGGCCTTGCCGACGAAGTTGCGCGCCACCTCGGCGCTGACCGAAAGCAACGTACGTTCGACCTCGCCGGCGTTCTGTTTGAGCACGTTGCTCACGCCGGTCGACATGCCGCTGATCATGCGCTCCGCATCATGCGCGCTGGCGCGGATGGCGTTCGTGGTGTTTGCCGCGAGCTGCGTGAGCGAACGCTCGGCCTCGGAGCTGTTGGTCTTGACTGCCTCGGCAAGCTCACGGATGCCGGCATTGACGGCGCCGGACGCCGAGCTGGACAGATTACCGAGCGAGCGTTCCGCCTCGTCGGTGGCCGTCCTTATGCTCGTGGTCAGTTGCTCTGCGCGCGCACCGATCGCCTCCACCGCCGCAGCGGTCAGCTTGTCGATCGTCTGCGCGGCGTCGCCGGCATTGGTCCTGATCGTGCTGCTCAGATGCTCGGTACGGGCGGCGAGCAGTTCGGCAGCCGATTGGCTGCGGGTCTCGATCTCCCGGGTCAAGCTCTCAGTGCGCGCGCTGAGCAACTCGGCAGCCGACTGGCTGCGGGTCTCGATGTCCTTAGTGAAGCTTTCGCTGCGTGCGGCGAGCAGTTCGGCAGCCGATTGGCTGCGGGTCTCAATCTCCTTGGTGAAGCTCTCGGTGCGCGCGGCGATCAAGTCGACAGCCGCCTGGCTGCGCACCTCGATTTCCCTAGTCATGTTCTCGGCGCGGCCGCTCAGGAGATTCTCGAACCGGTTGATGCGCGTATCCAGATTGTCGGCGACTTCCATCGCTTTGACGCCGAGCGTCCTGTCCACGTCCTCGATCTTGGCGCCGATGCTTTCGGCGAGCTGTGCCCCGCGCGCGTTGATGGCGCCGGTGATGTCGGCGACGCGTTTGTCGAGCGCGCCGATCACCTCCTTGCCGCCTTCGGCCATGCGCTTGGCGACGTCGCTCACCCGCGCCGCGAGGGTCTCGCCCACCGTCTGGGTGCGGCTGTCGAGGGCATCCCGGAAGCGGATGAATTGCTGGTCGAGGCTTGCCGTGATCTCGGCCGATTTAACGGTGACGCGGGTATCGAAATTGTCCAGGTAATCGCGCATCGCGCTGGAAATGTCCTGCGTGCGCTCGCCCAGACGTTCGACCATTTCGCCGCCATAGGTCTTTACCGTGCGGTCGAACTCGGCGAGGTGGCGGGTAATGAGATTGCCGAGCGTGGTGGCGTCGCGGGCGATGCGTTCAGCCAGCTCGGTGCCGCCGTGGTTGAACATGTCTTCGAATGACTGCAACCGTACGGCCAGCAGTTCACGCACGGCATCGCCGCGGCTGGAGATCGTGTCGGCGAGCTCGCTTGTGCCCTGATTGAACATGTCCTCGAACGATTGCAGCCGGGCGGCCAGCATTTCGCGCACGGCATCGCCGCGGCTGGAGATCGTGTCGGCGAGCTCGCTTGTGCCCTGATTGAACATCGCTTCGAATGATTGCAGCCGTGCGGCCACCATTTCGCGCGTCGCATCGCCGCGGCTGGTAATCACGTCGGCAATCGCCTCGGCGCTCTCGCGGAACTGGTCGGTCACGCGGTCGCCGCGCTGCACGATGGTGTCGGTAATGCGCGCGCCGGTCTGCTCGAGCTTGGACACAACGTCTCCGCCACGCAGGCTGAGATCGAGCACGAGCGAGTCGCCGGTGTTCTTCAGCGTGGTATTGACCTCCTCGATGCGGCTGGAAATCGTGTCGGCGAGCTGGTTGCCGGTATCGATCACGAGCTCCGTCAGTTCCTGCGAGCGATTGCTCATCAGATCGAGCATCTCAGCTGACTTTTGTGCGAAGTTCTCGCTCACTCGATCGAGCCGCTCCGACATCATGCGGTGGATGTTGGCGGTGATTTCGTTGAACTCGTCGCCGATGTGATCGGTCTTGAAATTCAGCGTCGTGGTCAAGCGGTCACTGGCGGCGGAAATGGCCTGCGATGTTTCTCGGCTGGTCTTTTCGAGGCGGTCGAGCAGGTCGCCGCCGCGCTCGCCGAGCGTATGGATCATCGTGTCGCCGGCGTTGCCGAGCGCGCGCGTGATATGCTCGGCTTTTTCAGACAGCGCGTGGGTGATGCGCCGCGAAGCGTCATCGACCTGCTCGGCAACGAGCTCGCTGATCTGCGAAATGTCGTGGCTGAGATCGAGGTGGACGCTGTTGATGGCGTCGCGGATCTGGTCGGCTTGGCCGACCAGGGTATCGCGCTGGCTGCCCAAATCCTGCAGCAGTGCGCGGATGCGCACCTCGTTGTCGTTGTAGGCATGTTCGAGAGCGGAAACCTCGTTCGCCACCAAGGTCTCGAGCTCGGCGGCGCGCGCAAGCGCGCGCTCGACGCCATCGCCCATGGCCGCCACCTCCCGTCGGATCGCTTGACCGACGGTGACGATCGACTCGCGCGCGACCGTCTCGGGCTCGGCCAAGCGCATGGCGACCTCGGCCATGGACTGAGTGATGAGCCGCAGCTCTTGCGAGCGCCAGGCGATGTAGGCGAGGACATAGAAGAAGATGATCGGCACGAAGAAAACGACGCCGAGCACGGCCAGCACCGGCACCGCAAGCCCGCTCGGCCCGAGCGCGGACTGCAGTTCGGGGAGATACATCCAGCCGAGCACGAGCCCGACCAAGACCCAGAGGCCCGCGAAAACGCTGGCGGTGACGTAGGACGTGCGTGCCGGGCGGCGCTGCAGCGTTCGCAGGATCTGGCCAATCGATTCACGATCGTCATTGGCCGCGCGCCGCGGCAAGCTGTGCTCTTCCGGTTGGCGGATCTCCTCACCGGGCGTGACGGATCCTGCGGTGCGCCACTCCGAGGGCGCCTCCTCGGACGGCGTCACTGACGGGGGAGGCGGAGCCGTTGCGGCGTCGCGCGCCGAGAGCGCGTCCTGGATCGCCGAAAGCGCTGCTTCCGTCGGATCCTTGATCTTCTTCGGAGTGTTTGCCATGTCCGTCGTCGCCTCGTATTACGCTTGACTAGAGCAGCGGCCGGAGTGAGACCCCTGACCGCGCCACGAGCGCGTTAGCCTTGAGATCCCTGCGGAACCCCCTCGGGCGGCCGTGTCCGCCCAGACATTTCACCGCCGTTGGGCTATCCTATCGGCTTGGCATACCGAAGAAAACTGCTTGTTAAGGCGTCTTTAATCATCGTTAACGGCAGGCCGACCATGGGTCGAGCACCGCACGGCAAAGACAGCGTCTGCACGCCTGGCGAGGATTTGCCTGGTCATATTGCCTCCAGCATGCGGCCGACCGAGGCGCAGCGGCGTTATCTCGAGCGCGGCTTGACGCAACCCGGCGGAAAGCTGCCGCTTTTCGACCGGGACGGCCGGGAAGTGTCGAGGAAAACCGTTGAATCATGCTTGGCCCATGGCTGGGCGACGCCTTGGGTGCACAATCCGATCAAGCCGGACTGGCTGGTCTGCCGCCTGACCTCGGCGGGCTATCGCGTGCTTGGCGGCGAGCCGCCGGCAGAGCCTGCACCCAGCGGAGGGCGCGTATAGTTCTGTCTGGGATCAGCGCGAGCGGTAAAGTCGGTCGCTCCTTCTCGCGTCCGTTGCGCCGGGCAAGGGCGCACAACGAGCGCGGCGTCATTATTGCTTCAAGCACGAACGAACATGCTCTATAGGACGCCGCATCACCGCAGATGCCGGATTGTTGCGCCAACGCATGCCGAAAATCACCTATATCGATTATGAAGGCACCGCCCGCACGGTCGAGGGCGAGATGGGCTCGACCGTGATGGAAACGGCGATCAAAAACGGCATTCCGGGCATAGAGGCGGAATGCGGCGGCGCGTGTGCTCGCCGATGGAGGAGGACATGCTCGACTTCGGCTACGACGTGAGGCCGGAATCGCGCCTGTCCTGTCAGATCAAGGTGACCGCCGAGCTCGAAGGTCTCGTGGTGCGCACGCCCGAGCGGCAAGCGTAGCGGGTGGCGCCGCTACACATTCGCCGGTCACCATCCCATATCAGGACGCGGACGCAAGCGAGGCGCCGTCGAGACGCATGAGCGAACTGATCAAGACCGACGCGCTGATCATTGGTGCCGGACCGTGCGGGCTGTTCGCGGTGTTCGAGCTCGGCCTGCTCGACATGAAGGCGCACGTCATCGATATACTCGACAAGATCGGTGGCCAGTGTGCGGAGCTTTATCCGGAGAAGCCGATCTACGACATCCCGGGCTTGCCTTACGTCACCGGACAGGGGCTTTGCGACGCGCTGCTGGCGCAGATCAAACCATTCGGCGCGACGTTTCATCTGCAGGAAATGGCCGAGAGAATCGAGAAGATCGGCGATCCGCTATTCCGCGTGACGACCGATCGCGGCCGCATCTTCGAAGTGAAGGTCATCGTGATCGCGGCAGGCGGCGGCTCGTTCCAGCCCAAACGCCCGCCGATTCCCGGCATCGAGGCCTATGAGGGGAGCTCGGTTCACTACTCCGTCCGGCAGATCGAGGCGCTGCGCGGCAAGCGCCTCGTCATCGCGGGCGGCGGCGATTCCGCGCTCGATTGGACACTCAATCTTGCGCCGGTCGCGAGTCACCTCACGCTCGTGCACCGGCGCAGCGAGTTTCGTGCCGCGCCCGACAGCGTCAACAAGATGATGAAACTCGTCGGCGAGGGCAAAATCGATTTCGTGCTGGGTCAAATCTCGGCGCTTGCGGGCGAGGGCGGTCGGATCGCCAAGGCCATTGTGAAACGCAACGACGGCTCGAACTTTGAAATCGCCTGCGACGCGCTGCTCCCGTTCTTCGGCTTGACCATGAAGCTCGGGCCTGTCGCCGATTGGGGTATGGCGATGAAGGAGGGCGAGTACATTCTCGTCGACACTGCCGCGTTCGAATCGAGCGTGCCGGGCATTTTTGCGATCGGCGACATCAACTGGTATCCGGGCAAGCTCAAGCTCATCCTGTCGGGCTTCCACGAAGGCGCGCTGATGGCGCAAAAGGCCTACCACTACGTCTATCCGGGTAAGCGGCTGGTGTTCCAATACACGACCTCATCGACGAGCCTGCAGAAGAAGCTCGGCGTTGCGTGAGGCTGACGCGTGGTCCGGATGAGCGAAGCGAAATCCGGGGCCCCGCATTTCGCTGCGCTCATGCGGGCTACGCGACGATCATCGTGCATGCGTGTCAGACGAAATTGTACGGACTGAAAATGTGCCAGTCGCTGGGAACCGCAGCATGTGGTACGCCGCCTTCCGCCGCGATCCCCAAACCATTCATCTCCCAGGTGTAAACCTGCCCGCTGTCGTGGCGCCAGAGGATGTCGCTCTTGCCATCACCGTTGAAGTCGCCGATGTCTTGGATGTGCCAGTCGTTGGGAACCGCGGCGTGCGCGACGCCGCCTTCGGCTTTGATCCCCAAGCCATTCATCTCCCAGATGTAGACCTGCCCGCTGTCGTGGCGCCAGAAGATGTCGCTGTTGCCATCACCGTTGAAGTCTCCGACGCCTTGGATGTGCCAGTCGTTGGGGACCGCAGCGTGGACGATGCCGCCTTCGGCTTTGGTCCCCACGCCATCCATCTCCCAGATGTAGACCTGCCCGCTGTCGTGGCGCCATAAAATGTCGCTCTTCGCATCACCGTCGAAGTCGCCGACGCCTTGGATGTGCCAGTCGTTGGGGACCGCAGCGTGGACGACGCTGCCTTCGCCTTTGGTCCCCAGGCCATCCATCTCCCAGATGTAGACCTGCCCGCTGTCGTGGCGCCATAGAATGTCGCTCTTCGCATCACCGTCGAAGTCGCCGACGCCCTGGATGTGCCAGTCGTTGGGGACCGCAGCGTGCGCGGCGGCGCCTTCGGCTTTGATCCCCAGACCATCCATCTCCCAGAAATAGACCTGCCCGCTGTCGTGACGCCATAAAACGTCGCTCTTCCCGTCACCGTCGAAGTCGCCGGCGCCCTGAATGTGCCAGTCAGTGGGAACTGGAGCGTGCGCCACGCCGCCTTCGGCTTTGATCCCCAGGCCATCCATCTCCCAGAAATAGACCTGCCCGCTGTCGTGGCGCCAGAGAACGCCACTCTTGCCGTCGCCGTTGAAATCGTCGACCGGGTTCACGTTTGCAAAGGTGACGAGGAAAACGTCGAAGGCGTTGTTCAGGTCCGCGAGCGTAATTCCGCCGAGATTGGTCGCGTCGCTTCGCAGCACCACGGAGTGGCCGTCCGGCCCAAAGCTCGTGGCAATACTTGTACCATTTGCGGCAGCCCCGCCGGCGGTCGCGGACACGAGCCGGACGCTGCCATTCAGCGTATCGTAGAGGAACGCATCGTCGGCGCCGTTGGTGTCGCTCGCAGCAAGGTCCGAAGCGAAGCTGTTGAACAGCACGTAACGGCTGTCCTGCGAGAAAGGCTGAACAACAGTCGAACTCCCACCGTTGCCCGTGGTTGTGGCCGAGCCTGCCGCATGGCTCACCAAATCGACGCCGGAGTCCTGGGTGTCATAGAGGAACAGGTCAAGGCCGGCGTTGGCGTCAATCCCGGCGAGCTCCGAGGAAAAGCTGTCGAACAGCACGTAACGGCTGTTCGGCGAGAACGTCATGGTGCTCACACCGCTGCCGCCGTTCCCCGTGGTCGGGGTCGGGCCGGGTACGTGGCTCACCAGATCGACGCTGAAGTCTTGGGTATCGTAGAGGAAGACATCCGTGCTGCCGTTGCCGTCGTTTGCGACAAGGTTCGAGGCATCGCTTTTGAACAGCACATAACGGCCATTCGGCGAGAAGATCGCGCCAGCGCCGAACGTTGCGCCGCTCCCCGCGGTCGTGGCCGAGCCGGGTATGTGGCTCACCAGGTCGATGCTGCCGTCCTGCGTATCGTAGAGAAACAAATCCGGGGCGCCATTCGTGTCGGCGACGGCACCAAGGTTGGTGGCTCGGCTGTCGAACAGCACGTACCGGCCATCGGGCGAGAAGCTTGCGGCGCTGATGGGGCTCGAATTGTTTGCCGTGGTGGTGGTCGAGCCCGACATGTGGCTCACCAGAGCGGAGGTGTTGTTCTGCGTGTCGTAGAGGAACAAGTCCGCCCCGCCATTGGTGTCGGCCTGGCCAATCACAAGGTTGTTGGCCAGGCTGTCGAACAGCACATAACGGCCATCGGGCGAGAAGCTTGCGACACTGACGGCGCTCGAATTGCTTGCCGAAGTGGTGGTCGAACTCCCCGTATGGCTCACCAAAGTGGTCTGGCCCGCTGTGAAGGGGAACTGGGTCTCTATGCTGAAGAGGAATAAGTTCAAGTCCCCGTTAGGATTGATGCTGGAGGAAAGAAGGTTTGTCGCACGACTGGCGAACAGAAGGTTGTGGCTGTCCGGGGAGAAGGCCAGGCTAACGCTCTCCGCGTTCGCCGTATTAGATGGCTGGCCGGAAGCGTGACTCAGCAGAGTGACGCTGCTGTTCTGCGTGTTGTAGAGGAACACATCGGTGCCGCCGTTGAGATCGCCTCCGGCAAGGTTCGAGGCCTCGCTTTGGAACAGCAGATAACGGTCGTCCGGCGAGAAGAAAGCACCGCCCGCACCAGTGGGCCCATTCGCCGTGGTCGTCGTCGAGGCTGGGTTATGGCTTACCAGATCGACGCTGAAATCCAGGCTGTCGTAAAGGAACAGATCGCTGCCGCCGTTGCTGTCGCTCCCGGCAAGATTCGAGGCAAGACTCTCGAACAGCACATAACGGCCATCCGGTGAGAAGCTGGCCGCACCGCCGCTAAAGGCGTTTCCCGTGGTCGTGGTCGACCCCGGTAGGTGGCTCACCAGCTTGTATCGGAACACGAGAGCCATGGCATCCTCCCAAGCAATTATTCATCAACTGCCGAGAGACCGATAAAGACGTGTCGGATCGTGAGCCGAGTATAGCGCGCCTGCCGGCGGCATGCTTGCCGCCCATTGTTCCCGCACAACTCGGGCTTTCCGCTTAAGAGCAGCCTGGGACAGGCTGCATCACTCACCGTGGAGGAGCAAGAGCAAAACGAGATGCCACCGGATTCGCTATAATTTGAGGTTATAAACGAGAAGGCACATGGCAGAACCGTTGATCCTCAAGCGCGCGTCGGCGAGCCGAGAGCACATTTCGGATCGACGTTGCCGTACGCGTGATTCCAATTCCACGGTAACCAGAATCTACCGGCCCAACGTCGGCAGCTGCGGAGCAAGCACGTTGGGCGGTGCCGCCAGCGCCGGCAACGGCTCGCTGTGCACGGGTGCGGTCGGCGGCGGCAAGCCGAGCACCTCGCGTGCGGCCGGCAGTGCCGCATCCGCCATGGCGGCATGGCCTTCGGCGGTGGGGTGAACCGCGCCGCCATAGACCGCCGCGAATATCCCCCAGATCGCATCATGCAGATCGCTCGGCTGCAGCACGGCGGGCAGTCCCTCGGGATAGGTCATCGCGGTGAAGTAGCTGTCGTTTGCCGTGCGGATCCACCGCGCGCGCGACGCGTAGGGGCGAAATTCGTCCGCCGAGTAGCCGCAGGCCATCGGCTCCGTCGCGCCCTTCCTCAGGCTGGTCTCGAAGGTCTCACCCCTACCCGAAAAACATTCCCGATCGAAGACGGGATCGTCTTCGGTACGCGCACACGCGCCATGCGACGCAAAGTCCGGCTGGTGAGCATCCACGAAGGTCATGCGTTCGGTCGATGGATTTCGACAGCTCCTGCCGTCTTCGCAGCGCGCGAGCGCCTTGATTCCGGGCAAGAACCTTTGCGAGACGAAGTTCACGGCCTGACGCAACCGCTCGCCATCCACCGCGAAAGCGGGATGCACGTCGAAGCCGTCGCGTCCGCCGGGGCAGGGCGTGTCGGGGCCGGCGAGCGCGGGGTTACCATAGGTGACGTACACGACGCGCGACAGATTTCCGCCGACGAGCGGTTTGAGCGCCGCGCGCGCCTTGGCGAAATTTCCCGGCAACTCGCGGTCGAGAACATTTTGCGCCTCTTCGACCGAGGCAATGATGCCGCTGCGGCTGAGCAGGCTGCGTTCCGTTCCCGGCTCGATCATGACGTTGGCCACGAGCCCGGAGAAATGCACATCGTTTGCGCCGATCGTGAGCAGCACCAGATCGAGACTACGGTCGGACTGATGGCGCCGGGCCGCTGCCACGAGCTCCGTCAATTCGGCGACCTGGGCGCGGGCCGTGCCCGAACAGGCGGCGCCGGTGCCCGGGCTCGGGCACTCGCGCGCGCGTTGGTTGTTGAGAAATCCGGCGTTGATCGTGGCGCCCGAGCAGCCGAGCGGAATGAACGTGACGGCGGCGTGCGGATTCTCCACCGCCAGCGTCAGCGCCATGCGCATCTGGTAGCTGTAGAGCGAGCGGTGGCAGGGACCGCTGAGCCAGCGCGCGCTGCGCTGCGCCCAGTCACCGGCCCGGCTGTCCTCGTTCGCCATGACGGTACAGGATTTGTTGCCGCTGAATCCTGCGCGGCCCGGCCGGTAATACTCGCCGCCGCCGAAACGTTTGAAGCAAAAGCCCTGGTCCGACAGCTGCACCGGCCGGTCGGGATTGCCCTCGCCGGCGGCAATCGAGTCTCCCATCCCGGCGATGAGCAGATCGCGCACCACGATCTCGCTGACCAGTCGCTGCGCCGTGCCGTCCGGTAGAGCGATGTCGACGCTGGCAATGGTCGGCCGACTGCTGACGAGGCGCGCCCTCACTTCCTCGTCACAGGCGGCGTTGACTTGCCGCGGGTGACCGTCGTTATCATCGAAGCTCCATACACAGCCTTCATTGACGGGCAAGGCTCCGGCGAGGGTGATGGCCACGCGGTGATCGCGCGGCGCGAGATAGATCTCGCGTTCCCCGTCGCGGTCGCAGAATTCGAGCAGCCGGCCCGCACGATCGACGCACAGCCGTTCGAGCATATCGCGCGCCCAGCCGCGGCCGTCGCTCTCTTTTGCCAGCCGCCGCTCGGCCGCCAGCACGCCATCGCTGCGCGCTGCTTCGACGTGGCGCTGGAAGTCGGCCTCGTTGCGGAACAGCCGAAACCGGTTCTTGACTTCCCACTCGATGCGCGGCGCACCGCCCGCTCGCGGGTCGGCGCCGAGCGCTTGGCCGCAACAGGAAAACACGAGCAGGAAGGCAAGCAAAAAGCCTGGGAGCATAGCGTCTGCCGTGATCAACCGCGGCCCATGATTAGCAACGCGGATGCGGCGGAAATGTGAGGTTGGGGCGGTCGCGGCAGTGGCGGCTAACCCCGCATCATTTCAGTGATTTTGATCATCCTGCACAATCGAGATGCCCGCCCCCGGCTGCCGTCCAACTCCCTCGCGCGATCCATACGGGGGTGTCCTTCGTCGAAGCCGCGTGCATGGGTCAGTGCCGACGGTGGGGCCGCGCCCACCATCGCGGCGCCGAACTTTCTCGACCACGCAAATTTTCATGAGTACAATTTTGCCAACATAAGCGAACAACGCCCGGGAGGATGGAATGCACCCAATACATCTGAGACTTGGCTGCGCCCTTGCGCTCATCATCGGCGTCTCGTCCGCGCACGCGCAAGGCACGGTCAAGATCGGGATGATCAACGTTCTCTCCGGCCAATTCGCCGATGCCGGGATCCAATTGGATAACGGTGTCAAGACCTACATGAAGCAGCACGGCGACACCGTCGCCGGCAAAAAGATCGAGATCATCCGCCGCGACGTCGGCGGCCCGGCGCCCGACGTGGCCAAGCGCTTCGCGCAGGAGCTGGTCGTGCGCGACGGCGTCGACATGCTGGCCGGATTCTTGCTCACCCCGAATGCGCTCGCCGCCGCCGACGTCTCGGCGCAGGCGAAGAAATTCATGGTGGTTATGAACGCCGCCACTTCGATCATCATCACGAAGTCGCCGTACATGATCCGCACCTCGGTGACCTTGCCGCAGGTGATGGAGACGTTCGGCACTTGGGCGGCCAAGAACGGACTGAAGAAGTGCTACACGATGGTCACGGATTACGGCCCCGGCCACGATTCTGAGGCGGCATTCCAGCGCGCGTTCAAGGAAGCGGGGGGCGAAATCGTCGGGTCGGTGCGTTTTCCGGTCGCCAACCCCGATTTTTCGGCGTTCGTGCAGCGTGCCAAGGACATGGGTCCGGAATGCATCTACATCTTCATCCCCGGAGGGGCGCAGCCGGCCGCGCTCGGCAAGGCATTCGCCGAGCGGGGAATCGATTTTGCCAAGACCAAGGTGCTGGGATCAGGCGAGACCACGGCGGAGCAGGCGCTCAAAGCGATGGGCGACGCCGGCCTCGGCATCATCACCGCGTGGCATTACGACTACAAGAGCAACGCCCCGCTCAACGCGGAGTTCGTCAAGGTGTTCAACGAAATGCACGGGCGCAATCCGGACTTCTTCTCGATCGGCGGCTATGACGGCATGCATGCCATCTACGAGGCGCTCAAGAAGACGGGCGGCAACACCGATGGCGATGCTTTGATCGCGGCGGCCAAGGGCTTGAAGTGGAACAGCCCGCGCGGGCCGATATCGATCGATCCCGAGACCCGCGACGTGGTGCAGACCATCTATATCCGGCGGGTAGAGAAGGTCGGGGGCGAACTCGTCAATGCCGTCTTCGACAAGATCGAGAACGTGAAGGATCCAACGCGCGGGCGCGGCGGCTAGTTCATGTTCATATCGAACGCAGCGTCATGGCCGGGCTTGTCCCGGCCATCCACGCCTTCATTTGAGGCGCAAAAGACGTGGATGCCCGCGACAAGCGCGGGCATGACGAGCGACTCGTTGGATCGGGACAGGGGAGGACAATCATGCGAAAGGCGCTGGTTGCATTTGCCAATATTGTCGCAGCAGTTCTCGCAGTTACCTCGGCGCAGGCCCAGCAGACGATCAAAATCGGCTTGATCCTGGCCTATTCCGGACAGTTTGCCGATCCGTCGGCGCAGATGGATAACGGGATCAAGCTCTACATGAAGCAATACGGCGACACCGTCGCCGGCAGGAAGATCGAACTGTTGCGTAGGGACACCGGCGGGATCGCGCCGGACGTCGCCAAGCGGTTGTCCCAGGAGCTGATCGTCCGCGACAACGTGGACATCCTGGCTGGCTTTGCGCTCACGCCCAACGCGCTCGCGGCGGGCGATGTATCGGCGCAGGCGAAGAAGTTCATGGTCAATATGAATGCGGCAACCGCAATCATCACGACGAAATCGCCCTACATGGTGCGCACGTCGTTCACCGTGCCGCAGTTGAACCAGACGCTCGGCACCTGGGCATACAAGAACGGAATTCGCAAAGCGTACACGATGGTTTCGGATTTCGGCCCCGGGCACGACGGCGAGGCGGCGTTCCACAAGGGCTTCAAGGACGCCGGCGGCGAGATCATCGGCGCGGCGCGCTACCCGGTGGCGAACCAGGATTTCGCTGCCTTCGTCCAGCGCGCCAAGGACGCCAACGCGGATGCCATCTACATCTGGACGCCCGGCGGACCGCAGCCCGCCGCGATCGGCAAGGCGCTCGCCGAGCGCGGGGTCGATCCCAAGAAGACGAAAGTTCTCGGCCAAGGCGAATTGACGTCCGAAGACGCGCTGAAAAACATGGGAGAAGCAGGTGTCGGCATCATCACCGCCTTCCATTACGACTACAATCATCAGTCCGCGAAGAACTCGGCTTTCGTGAAAGCCTACAAGGAAACTTTCGGACGCAACCCGGATATGTTCTCCGCCGGCGCGTTCGACGGCATGCACGTCATCTACGAGTCGCTCAAGAAGACCGGCGGCAAGACCGATGGCGAAAGCCTCGTCAATGCCGCCAAGAGCATGCAGTGGGAGAGTCCGCGCGGCCCGATGAGCATCGATCCGGAGACCCGCGACGTCATCCAGACGGTCTACATCCGGCGGGTGGAGAAGGCCGGCGGCCAACTCGTCAACGTCGAGTTCGACAAGGTCGAGAACGTCAAGGATCCGTTCAAGGCCGGCATGAAGAATTAGCGCGCAGGATCGCGAGTTAATGATATGGGCCTTCGCGAGGGCGGCACACTCCGTAGCCCTCTCCCCTTGCGGGAGAGGGTGGCGAGTCCGCACAGCGGGCGAGCCGGGTGAGGGGTTCGTTTCGACGGGCGCAGACCCCTCACCCGGACGCTCGCCAGAGCGCGTCGAAGACGCGCGTAAACGCGCTTTAGGCTCGCGTCCACCCTCTCCCGCAAGGGGAGAGGGTGATGGAGTTTCGCTGCTCGCATGGCAATCCATGCCTCGACAACAGTGCACTGTAACTGCCCAATCATGCTGACGACCGCGCGGGCTTCCGCATGATCGCCTCCGCGTTCGGCGTGCTGTTCGACGGTTTTGCCTACGGGATGTTGCTGTTCATCCTATCGGTGGGCCTCTCCGTGACGCTGGGCATGATGAATTTCGTCAATCTGGCGCATTGCAGCTTCGCCATGCTGGGCGGCTTTGTCACTGTGACGCTGACGAATGAGCTCGGCTGGCCGTTCCTGGCGAGCCTGCCAGTCGCGTTCCTGTCGGCGGCGCTGGTGAGCGTGGCATTCGAGCGCGTGCTTTACCGTCGACTCTATGGCGCGAGCGATCTCGACCAGTGTCTGCTGACAATCGGCATCGTTTTCGTGTCGGTCGCGGTTGCAGCCTATATCTACGGCACGATCCAGCAGCCGCTGAATCTGCCGCCGTATCTGCGCGGCACCGTCTCGATCTTGGGCCAGAGTTTCGGCGCGTACCGGCTGTTCCTGGTCGGCATCTCGATCGCGATCACCGTCGCGCTGGTTGCCGCGCTCGAATACACCCGCTTCGGCGCGCAGGTGCGCGCCGCGGTCGACAATCAGCGCATGGCGCGGGGACTGGGCATCGATGTCGATCGCGTGTTCGCCGTCACGTTCGCGCTCGGCAGCGGACTTGCCGGCCTCGGCGGCGCGCTCGCCATCGAGATCGTCGGCCTCGATCACGCATTCGCCTTCACTTACCTCATCTACGTCCTGATCGTGGTTGCCGTCGGCGGCCTCGGCTCGATCGCGGGGTCGTTCGTCGCCGCGAGCGTCCTCGGCATCAGCGACATGGCCGGCAAGTACTATTTCCCCGAGCTCGGCGCGTTTCTGATCTATTTCGTCATGGTGGCGCTGCTGATGTGGCGGCCAATGGGTCTGTTCGGGAGACGGTAGGCAATGGCGCTGTCCACGGTTACCGAGCCGCAACGCTATCTCGCGGCGCAGATTCGCTGGCAGCCCATCGAAATTGCCTTCTGGCTCGCAACCCTGCTTCCATTCGTGCTCACCCCCAACTACCTGGTGCTGGCGAGCCAGATCGCCATCACGGCGCTGTTCGCGTTGTCGCTCGACCTCATCCTCGGTTACGCCGGTATCGTATCGCTCGGCCATGCGGCCTATTTCGGCTTTGGCTCCTACACCGCGGGTCTGATTGCGAAATGGGGCTGGGGCGAGCCGCTGACCGGTTTGGTCCTCGCTGGCGCCGCCGCCGGCGCGCTTGGATATGTCACGAGTTTCATCATTGCTCGATTCCGCCACCTCGCCCTGATCATGATCACGCTTGGCCTCGGGCTATTGCTCGCCGAGGCGGCCAACAGCGCAAGCTGGCTGACGGGCGGCGCCGACGGTCTCCAGGGCGTGCGCATGTGGACGCTCTTCGGCGTCTTCCCATTCGATCTCTACGGCACCACCGCTTACAGCTATTCGCTCGTCGTTTTGTTTTTAGCCTTTCTCGTCGCGCGGCGGCTGATCAACTCGCCCTTCGGTCTGGCTTTGCGGGGCATTCGCGAGAACGCAATTCGAATGCCCGCGATCGGCGCGCCCAACCCCGCACATATCCGCAAGGTCTACACCATCGCCGCCGTGATGGCCGGCATTGCCGGCGCCTTGCTGGCGCAGACGACCGAGACCGTTTCGCTCGAAACGCTGAGCTTTGCGCGCTCCGCCGACGTGCTCGTGATCCTCATCCTCGGCGGTGCCGGGCGGCTCTACGGCGGCATCGTCGGCGCGATCATCTACATGGTGGCACGCGACCAGTTCTCCGGGATGAACCCGCAGTACTGGTACTTCTGGATCGGAACGCTGCTTATCGCCGTCGTGATTTTCCTGCCGAACGGCATCCTCGGGGGAATGGCACGGCTCGTACGCTCCGAGCGGGGCCGGGCATGAGCGTCTCGGCATTGTCGACGCGCGGGCTGGACAAGAGCTTCGGCTCGCTCGTCGTTGCCAAAGATATCGCCCTCGATCTCCCGCAAGGCGAGCGTTACGCGCTGATCGGGCCGAACGGGGCCGGCAAGACCACGCTGATCAACCTGATCACCGGCATGCTCAGGCCGGACAAGGGCCAGATCTTTCTGGGCGACAAGGAGATCACCGCGCTTAGGCCTGATGAGCGCGTCAAATGCGGTCTCGTGCGCACGTTTCAGATCAACACGTTGTTCCCGCACTTGAGCGCGCTCGAGGCGGTGACGCTCGCGGTGTGCGAGCGACGCGGCTACGCCGGCAGTTGGTGGCAGGAGCTGCCGGCTTACGGCGATGCGGTCGAGGAGGCCTATGCGATTCTCGTTTCGCTGCGGCTCGGTGCGAGCTGCTATCGGCCGACCCACGAGCTGGCCTATGGCCAGCAACGGCTGTTGGAGATCGCGCTCGCGCTCGCCACCCAGCCGAAAGTGCTCCTGCTCGATGAGCCGGCGGCGGGGGTGCCGCAGGGCGAGAGCGCCGAGCTGTTCTCGGTCATCGCAAGTCTGTCGCAGGACATCGCGGTGCTCTTCATCGAGCACGACATGAACGTCGTGTTCCGCTTTGCGCATCGCATCATCGTGATGGTCGGCGGGCGGATTCTGGTGCAGGGGACGCCGCAGGAAATCGCCGCCGATATGCGCGTGCGCGAGGTCTATCTCGGAGGAGCGCGCCATGGCTGAGGCGCTGCTCGCGCTCGATGACGTGCGCGCCGGCTATGGTGATGCCGTCGTGCTCGACGGCATCACGCTCGGCGTGCCGCAAGGGCGCAGCCTTGCCGTGCTCGGACGCAACGGCGTCGGCAAATCGACGCTCCTTCTCACCATCATGGGGTTCACCCGCATCAGCCGGGGCGCGGTGATTTGGCGCGGCCGCGACATCACGCGTGCTGCGCCGCATTGGCGCGCGCGCAACGGCCTTGCCTGGGTGGCGCAGGAACGTGAAATCTTCCCCTCGCTCGACGTCGAAGAAAATCTGATGGTCGCCTCGCGCCCGGGCCGGTGGGATCTCGAGGCGGTGTACCGTTTGTTCCCCCGGTTGAACGAGCGACGCGCCAGCAGAGGCAATCATCTTTCCGGCGGCGAGCAGCAGATGCTGGCGATCGCGCGTGCGCTGATGACCAATCCGATGCTGCTGTTGATGGACGAGCCGCTCGAGGGCCTCGCGCCGATCATCGTCGAGGAGCTGACCGCTGCGATCCGGCGCATGACCGCCGATGAAGGCACGGCCTTCGTGCTGGTCGAGCAGCATGCGGAAGTCGCGCTCTCACTGACCGACGAGGCGATCGTGCTGGAGCGCGGCAGCATCGTGCACCGCGCACGCTCGCAAGACCTGTTGAAGGACGAGGCGACGCTCGATCGGCTGATCGGCTTGCGCTTGGCAGAGCAGGGGCCTTGATGGCGGCCACCAACTGGTAGGGTGGGTCGAGCGCAGCGAAGCCCCGCTTGCGGCGAAATGGTGGGTTTGGCTTTCGCTCAACCCATCCTACGCATCAAAGCTTTTCCGCGATGAGCTTGAGGATCTCCGCGCAGTGGCGGTTCGCCTCGCTCCCCGGCTCTCTTGAGTCCTGTGCTTCGGCCTGGATGGCTTGGGAGACGGCTTCGTCGAGGATGATTCGCACGGCCTCCTCGCGCGTGAGCAAGCCCTTTTTAATCAGCGCCCGGAACAGCACGACTGCGGCACTGAGCGCCGCCATCGCATACGCCGCATCGTCCACTGATTTCATAGGGGTTCTCGTGATGCTTTAAGCCGCGGCAGGATCTGCACCCGTTGCGTTTGGGGAGGCGGGCGCGAATGGTTCCGATAGGGCCGCAGGATGAAGCTTATGCGACCCTGGCTCCAGGAGGTGTGATTGCAATGCAACACTTCGCCATAGAATTGAGAATGGGCCGGTTATCCCCTTGTTTTGCGCAAAGCACCGCATGAATACTCGCGATGGCCGCCGCATGCCGCGTCCAATCGCGAGGCGGCGCGGGCCGCGTGTTGAGAGCGCGTGATGTCGTCGTACGTAATGTACTGTCTGGCGCAGGCCGCCGAGTGCGCGCGCCGCGCGAAGTTGGCGAGCTCGCTGCAGATTGCGGCCGAGCGCCGCGCCTTAGGGCTGCGCTGGCTTAGATTGGCGGAGAGAGCGAAAGCGAGCAGCCGCATGTCGTCTTCCGCCGCACAGACTGCCCGCGCGGCGCCCGCCCGGTAAAAGATATGGTCGACCGCGCCTGCCGACGCCGGCGCAATATGCTTGTGAGCTACGGCGCGGCGGCGATGACCGCATCCTCGTAATTGCCCGCGCCCATGCCGCTGTCGGCGAAGATACCGTGCTCGGCGATCCACTTGAAGGTCTCTTCGTAGACCTCCTTCGTGTAGGGCTCGAACACGAGGCGCTCGCCCGGACCCCAGCGGCGCGTGTCCATCATGGCGTGGTAACGCGTCGGGAATTCCTTTTTGTAGTAGTGGGTGTAGAGATCGGGCCGCAGATCGATGTCGCGCTGCGCGCGCCTGAGCGCGCGGAAGAATTTACGCAGGTCTTCGGGGTCAGGATCGCCCGTCACCATCGTCGCGATCATGAACGTCGTGTCGATGATCTTGCGGAAACCGAGCTGCTCCGCGAAGTAGTAGGGGCCGCTGAATAGCCCCGAGGCTTGCGCCTTGCCCTCGATCAACTGATCGAGTCGATGAAACAGCATGCCGTCGGCGAAGGTCAGATTGATCTTATCGGCCGGCATGTATTGCTCGAGGGCCTGAATGGTCGAGTAGTGACTGCCCGACTGATAGCCGACGGCGATCGGAACGCCGGCGAGATCTTCCGGGGTTTTCACCGGCGAATCCGGGGGAACGAAGACGCCGGAGGGAGCCACCGAGTAGACGCCGGCGTAAAGCCGACCCTTACCCTTCGATGCGGCGACGCCGACGGTCCAGTGGCAGGCGCAGCTCACGTCGGAGGCGCGGCCGCGCTCGAATGACTGCATGGCGCCGACCTTGTCGCCCTTGTAGTGGTGCGCGCCGTCGCTCGATTTGATGAGTTCCTGAAAGATGTAATCCAGGCCTTCGTCTCTGAAGTAGCCCTTCTCTTCGGCGACCCATTCCTGCAGCCGGAAATGCGGTTCGATGATGAATTTTTTCTTCGTCATGGTTCGCTCCTGGTTTGCTCGTTCCGACTGAAGCTCAGCAGCAGGCGCGGCTCGCTTCCCGCTTGTCACGGTGCTCCGCAACCCGGCGCGCGGCAATCATCTTCACGTGCTCGTCCATCAACCGCCGCGCGCCGGCGGCGTCGCGCATCTCGATGAGCGACGCCAACTCCCTATGCGCGTCGAGAACGCGCCGCGCCACGGTCGGCGTCAGCGTCGGATTGTGCGCGGGCCACGACACGTGCTGGAGAGAGACGAGCTGCACCACCAGGACGCGGTTGTGGGAAGCCTCGGCGACGGCGAGATGGAATTCGCGCGAGGAGCGCGTAAAGGCGCCGACGTCATTGATGCTGCGCTCGGCATCCGCGATAAGCTGCCGCAGCCGAACGTGATCGTCGGCGGTGGAATTCACCGCGGCGAGCTCCGCGGCGAGGCATTCGATGGCGCGCTGCGCATCCATGATTTCGGCGACCGAGACGCCGGCAAGGTCGAGTTGCACGGCCAGCGCCTCGGCGAACAAGCGGGCGTTGCCTTGTGCAATGCGCGCACCGCCGCCGGAGCCGACCTTGATCTCGACCACGCCCTGGGCTTCCAACGTTCGCAATGCGTCGCGCGCAACGATGCGGCTGACCGCGAACCGCTCGGCCAGGTCCTTTTCCGTGCCGAGGAAATCGCCCGGGCGAAGCTCCTTGGCGAACAGCGCCTCGCGCACCTGCGCGACGATCTGCGTCGACATGGTCGCGGTACGGAAGGGAACGATCTTCCGCTCGCCGTTCTTGATGGCGGGATGAAGCCGCATGGAACTGCTGCCCGCGCGCTTGGCCCAAAGATAGCAGCGATCATAAAGATGATATCTTTATGTCGTCGCTTGTCAATCCCTCTTTTGCGCCTCAGTCACGCGTCGGCGAGTGGCGTCGCGGGCGCTGCGGGTGAGCGGTCTTGAGATCGGCAACGCGGGGCTGCTTGAGTTCTAGGGCAGCGGCGCAAGGCATCGCTTGACCGTGGCGTGCGAGCGCGCAACCTAGCGCCATGTTCGTTTCCTTCTTCCACGAGCTCAAAGCAGCGGGCGTGCCGGTCACCTTGCGCGAATATCTGACGCTGATGGAAGCAATGGAAAGAGATCTTGCCGGCCGCCGGGTCGAGGAGTTCTATTATCTCGCGCGCACGGCGCTGGTGAAGGACGAGCGCAACCTCGACAAGTTCGACCGCGTGTTCGGCCACGTGTTCGAGGGGCTCGAGCTGATGAGCGAAGCGCTCACCGCGGAAATCCCGGCCGCGTGGCTCAAGAAACTCGCCGAAAAATATCTGACCGAGGAGGAAAAGAGAGAGATCGAGGCGATCGGCGGGCTGGACAAGCTCCTCGAGCTTTTGCGCCAGCGCATGAAAGAGCAGAAGGGGCGCCACCAGGGCGGCAAGAAATGGATCGGCACCGCGGGCACCTCGCCCTTCGGCGCCTACGGCTACAATCCCGAAGGCGTGCGCATCGGCCAAGACGAGAACCGCAACTTCCGCGCGGTCAAGGTCTGGGATCGGCGCGAATTCAAGGATCTCGACGATCAGGTCGAGCTCGGCACGCGCAACATCAAGATGGCGTTGCGGCGGCTGCGAAAGTTCGCCCGCACCGGCGCGCCCGAGGAGCTCGATCTCGACGGAACGATCAAGGGCAGCGCCCACAAAGGCTATCTCGACATCCTGATGCGGCCGGAGCGCCACAACGCGGTGAAGGTGCTGCTGTTCTTCGACGTGGGCGGATCAATGGATTGGCATATCAAGGCGACCGAGGAGCTGTTCTCGGCCGCGCGCAGCGAGTTCAAGCATATGGAGCACTTCTATTTCCACAATTGCCTCTACGAGCGAGTGTGGGAGGAAAACCGTCGCCGCTTCGACGAGACCACGCCGACATGGGACGTGCTGCACACCTATCTTCACGACTATAAGGTGATCTTCGTCGGCGACGCTTCGATGTCGCCTTACGAGATCATGGCGCCCGGCGGTTCGGTCGAGCACTTCAATGAGGAGGCCGGAGCGATCTGGGTGGAGCGCGTGGCACGAACCTATCCGGCCTGTGTTTGGCTCAATCCCGTCGCGGAGAAAGATTGGGAGTACACGCAGTCGATCCGCATGATGCGCCAGCTTATGGGCGGACGGATGTATCCGCTGACGCTCGACGGCTTGGATAGGGCGATGCGAGAGTTGGTGCGCTAGGCGCCGCCTCGATTTTGCAGGAAGGCTGCCGGCGACCTAGGAATTGCTTGGCGTGCCGACCCAGCGCCCCATGCGCAGCAAGTGGCGCGAGATGGCGATATCGGTGACGCGCCCGATCAGATTCGCCACCGGTACCGGGCCGTGCGCCACGTAGTCGCGACTGTCGACGCTCTCGGCGCGATTGTCGCCCAGCACGTACACATGTCCGGTCGGCACGCGGATTTCCGGCTCGTTTGCGAAACGGGCCTGCGGATCTCCGACCTCGATATAAGGTTCCTCGACCATCACGCCGTTGACGATGGCGCGACCGCCCTTGATGGCGATGCGGTCGCCCTCAACCGCGACGATACGCTTGATGTAGTGCACCTGCTCTTGCTTGGGGTGAACGTAGACGGCCACCTCCCCACGGCTCGGATGCCGGCTGCGATAATAGGTCGCGTCGGCGAGAAAATACTCACCCAGGCGCAGCGTGGGCTCCATGCTCGGATTGACGGCGCTCAACCACAAGAGGCGGCCCGACGCCTTGGCATGGACGGCATAGATGCAAGGTCCCGCGAAGATCAGGCAGGCGAGCACAAATGCGCCGGCATAGGTCGTCCATCGATTGTAGTACTGATGCGGGAAGTCTCGCATGCGATACGCGCGCGAAATCGCGTCGACCATGATGTAGAGCCACAGCCCGACCAGCAGCGCGAAACTGACGGCGAACATCCAAAACCGCGCCAATACGCCCATCATCGCGAACATCAGCAGCGTGTCGGCGATGATCACCAGAATGAACAGTGTGACGCCACGGCGGGGCTGTCCCAGATAGAGATGGCCAAGGCCGGGCGTAAGGGCGGTGAGCAGTGCCGTCACCCAGGGCGAGGGACCGCGTCGGTTGGTTGATTGGTCGTCTGCCTGGGCCGGCGCGTAGTCGGCAAATGCCATCAAAATCTCCGAATGCCGCCCGTGCGCAGCCCGACGGCGAGGCTAAGGCGCACCCCTGCGTGACTGTTAGTCTCACGAGAACGGGTCAAGGTTCGAGCGGGTCTGGCGATTATTTGATCGTGCTACAGCCCAAGCGAGTACGCCTGAAGGATTCCGCAATCCGGAGTTGCAGACCGCCCTTGCCGCCTAACGCCGCACGGCGACGTAAGCGCCCATCAAGGCCATCACGGCCGCAACGGCAAGGGCCACCAAGCGAACCGCCACACCGACGCCGGCGCCCACTGCCTCGGGCGCGGCGCTGGGATGGCCGATCTGCGCAAGCGCGAGCACGATGATCGCGCCGCCGATCCAGCGCAGCAGGCGAAAGCGCTGCCAGGGCGGGGGAAAGCGGCTGAGTGCCGCCGCGGTTATTCCGCCTGTGACGAAGGCGACACCGGCGATGGCCCACCAGGGTCCTGCCGTGCGCAGCTGCCGCGCACTGCTCGCAAAGAGATTTTCCCATAGGCCCGCAAGGTCGAAGCCGGCGCTGCTCAAGTAGATCTGCAGCGCGAGCGCAGCCAGGACGCCACAGGTCAGTGCCGCCGCGTAGATCAGGGCGGGCGGCAGCGCGACGGGGGAGGGTTTGAGCGTCTGCATGCGCGTCCGGCTGGAAGCGTGGAATGCCCGGGCCGAGCCCGGGCATCAACCGCGCCGACTGAGAAGGCGATCGGATCAGCCGCGACGCTCGGCTTCCCAAATGCCCGAGCAGGCGCCGTTGCCGTTGCCGCTCCATGCTCCGGCGCCGCTCGTGCCGCCGAGGCGACCCTTGCCCGTCGCGCTCTTGTCGCCGGCGTTGACGGTCACGACCACGGCGCCGTTTTTGCCGACCTTGCCGGAGATGTTGATGGGCGCTGAGCCCGCATTGCCGAGATTGCCGTTGGTGATGCGGACCGGATAGCGATACGCCGCATCGCATTGACCGCTCTTGGTCACGATCACCACGCTCCAGAGGCCGTCATAGCCCGGCTGGGCCTGGGCGCCCGCAAGCGTGGGAAGCGTGGCCGCGCCAGCGAGCGCGGCGGCGATCAAGCCGCGGGTGAAAATCCGCGAATAAGTCATTGTAGCCCCTTCCTGTTTTCGTGCCGGGCGCTGCCCCCTTAACCCCGGGCGAAACGGCACCGAATACAGCGATCCTGAATGCGCCACCCCGTTAGTCGCAGAAAAGGCGCGATTGGTTCAAATCGCGTAATCAGCCTTGGCGCGAGCCAACGGCCGCTGTCCAGCCAGCGCAAATCCTGCTGTGCTTTGCCGGAGACGGTCGGTCCAAGGGAGGAGAGCATGCCGGCTGAGCGCTTCGATTTTCCCAACGCCCAAGGCCAAAAACTTGCCGCGCTGCTCGATCGCCCCGACCGGGAGCCGCGCGCCTACGCGCTGTTTGCCCACTGTTTTACCTGCGGCAAGGACATCCACGCCGCGAAGCGCGTCGCCGACGGACTCACCGCGCTCGGCATCGCCGTGCTGCGCTTCGACTTCACCGGGCTTGGCTCGAGCGAGGGTGAATTTGCCAACACGAGCTTTTCCTCCAATGTCGCCGACCTTGTCGCGGCTGCAAACGAACTGCGCCGCAGCGCCCGCGCCCCCGCGATCCTGATCGGCCACAGCCTGGGCGGCACGGCCGTGCTCGCCGCAGCCGCCGAGGTGCCGGAGGCGCGGGCGGTGGTGACGATCGCCGCGCCCTGCGATCCCACCCACGTGACCGGCCTGTTCAAGGATCGCCTCGAGGAAATCGCCGCCAAGGGCGAGGTCGAGGCGACGCTCGCGGGCCGGCAATTTCGCATCAGCCGCGCGTTCGTGGACGATGTCGCCGAACACAAGCTGCTCGAGCGCATCGCCAACCTGCGCAAGGCGCTGCTCCTCTTCCACTCGCCGACCGACGAGATCGTCGGCATCGAGAATGCGAGCCGCATCTTCACGGCGGCCCAGCATCCAAAGAGCTTCGTCTCGCTTGCCGGGGCCGATCACCTCCTGAGCCGCCGCAGCGACGCCGCTTACGTCGCCAACGTCATCCATGCCTGGGCCGAGCGCTATCTCGGCGCGCCGCAGGGTGCATCCGAAGCCCCGCACGATCCGAAGGTCGTCGTCGTGCGTGAAACCCGCCAGGGGCGCTTTCAGCAGGAGATCACGGCCGGTGCCCACCGCTTCCTCGCCGACGAGCCGGTCGACGTCGGAGGCCTCGACAGCGGTCCGGGTCCTTACGACCTTCTACTCGCGGGGTTGGGCGCCTGCACGGCCATGACCCTTCGACTTTACGCCGAGCGCAAGGCGCTGCCGCTCGAGCGGGTGACGGTCGAGCTCGAGCATTCCAGAATCCACGCCGCCGATTGCGAGGACTGCGAGACCAAGGAAGGCATGCTCGACCGCATCGAGCGGGCGATCACGTTGCACGGCGCGCTCGACGCCGAGCAGCGCCGGCGGCTGCTCGAGATCGCCGACAAGTGTCCGGTGCATCGCACGCTGACCTCGGAGATCGACATCCGGACGGTGGAGCGGCCCGAGGTCACTCGCCCTTGATGTTGGCAACCTTGATGATCCGGCCCCCACAACTCGGCTTCCGCCTTCATGCGTGCGCCGAGCTCTTCGGGCGTCGAGCCGCCGCAGGCAGGGCACTGCCACAAACGCGGTGCTTGGGAGAACGTAGGCTGCGGCATCATGTCCACAGCCGCACAGCGCGACCGATCGTCTCGCAGCGATTGATCCCGCTCCAGGCCCGCGCCCAATCTTGTAGCCGCGCAGTCAAGGCACAGGGGGTGAGTCATGACCTTGCTGTTGACGTTCATCGTTTGCCTGCTGATCGGCCAGTCGCTCTCGATCGGAGTTGGCCTGCTGGTCGAGCGCTACTCGACGCCCTATACCGGTCTCGTGACCTTCATCGTGTGCTATTTCGCGATGTTTTGGCTGGGTTGGCGCGTTGCGGTGCGCATCACCGAACCGCGGTCGCGCCTGGCGGCGGAATGAGCGTTGCCGGAAACTGACCGGCCCGGGTGAGACACGGGCGCCAGTCGTTACTGCCGGCTGCTGGACCCGCGCTTCGAGAGCTCCGGCAGGGTATCTCCGAACGCGGTGCCCTTCTTGCCTGCCGCGATGCCGACCTCGTAGAGCGCCTGCATGTATTTGCCGTCGAAGGGCCCGCGGCTCGGGTGGTCGAAGGCCGGGTCCACATAGGCGATGCGCAGCGCGATCCCGTGTCGCTGCGTGGCGGCATGAATCAGCATCACCTCGACGCGTAGCGCCGCCGTCAGCGCCACGCCGATGGAACGGCCGAGCACGCTGGGAATGTTGCGGTCGGGCATCTTGAACTCGGGCCCGAGCTTCGAGTTGACGAGCACGTAAAGCTGTCCGAACGGCGCACGGGAGGTGCTGTGCGCCCAAAGCATCGTTTCCGGGACCACGAAGAATGGCGCCGTGAGCGTGCCGTCGCCGTGCAACTCCTGGAATTTTTTGCCGTCTGCCTCGACCTCGATAGCGACCGGCGAGAAAAATCCGGGAATGCTCGAGGACGCAAGCAGGACATCGCGAAACAGCTTGAGACCTTGCTCGCCGCGCGCGGCGATTGCGCCCATGTTCCAGATTACGCGGCGCCCGGCATCGAGATTGGTGGTGGCAACCAAGAGGCGCCGCCCGCGCGCGTGCTCGGCGGCGATTTCGGAAAGCAGGGACGCCGTCACGCGCTGCTCGATCAAGCGCTTGAGGGGCCAGTAATCGAACAGGCTGTCGCGCGTCGTGCGATCTTCGAAAATATCGGCGGCGCCGATGGCGGTGAAATTCTTGCGCAAGTCTTCGTCGTAACGGGGGCCGAGAAAGGCAAAAGGAGCGATCAGCGCGCCGATGCTCACGCCGGTCACGACCGCGAATTCCGGCCGCGTGCCCGCTTCGCTCCACCCGGCGAGGACGCCCGCGCCGTAGGCGCCATCCGAGCCGCCGCCGGAGATCGCCAGCCATGGCCCGGTCGCCTGCGGCAAGAGCCGCGCAAACTCGCTCTCCGAATCCCCCCAGACGCGCGCGTCGGGAATGCCGGGAATGACCGCGGCATCCTCATCCTGAGCCGTGAATGTCGCGCGCTCTGCCTGCTCTTTGGGACCGGCTTTGGGCGGCGCAGCTTTTCTCTCGACCTTTTTCTTCGCGGCGGCGTGAGACTGCGCCTGCGCCGAGGTCCACTGGAGCGGCGGGCATACCAGGAGCAGCATGCAAATCAGCCCGGCAGCTAGGCCGGAATAAATGCGCAGCGTGTGCAAAGGTCTTCTCCGGTCGCTCCGACGCGTCGTGGCGTTACGATCTTAGCATTCGCGATGATGCTCTTGCGGGAATGAGCGGAGCTTTGATGCAGCGTCCGACGTGCGTGCTCAACCCCGCGTCGCGCTCCACACACCGGCACAGCTTCCATTGGGGCCTTGGCCGCGCCAGCTTCCGCTGCCAGTGCTGCGCGAGAGTCGGCCCGAGCCGTTGAGCTGGTATTGCGGCCCGCTGGACACGCGCACGGTAACGTTGCCGGACGGTGATACGCGCCCCGTCAGGCTGACCGGTCCGCCGCCAGCGTAATAGACCACTCCGCCGACGATCGTCACGCCATACCGGTAGGCTTGGTCGCAAGCACCGCTCCTGGTGACCGCAAGCACGCTCCATGGGCCGTCAAACGACGCTGCATGCGCGGACGGGCCGGCGCAAGACATTGCAACGGCAAAGACCGTGGCCAGCATGGCGGCGCGGATGGAATGGCTGATCATTGGAACCCTCGTCTTGCGGCGCCATCGGAGGGCGCCTGGTTGTGGTCGTTCTAGCTTCTATTCGTATGGAATAGAGCGATCGGGGGTCTTGCTCACAACTCGGTGCGGCATGGTTACCAGAAGGGGCGCGGCGAAAGAAGGGGCTTCGCGCTGTTGAAATGGGCGGTACGCCATCCGCCTCACGATCGTGTTATTATTGTGTTCGATCAGGCGCATGCACGCCGCTCGCGCCAAGGCTAAGAAGCCGGCAGGAGGAACGCCATGAAACCGATGCAACTTTGTCTCGCGCCGGCTGCGACGCTTGCGGCTTTGCTCGTGGTGACACCGGCCTCTGCGCAAGGCGGGAAATCGGTCGAGCGTCTCTACATCCTCAATTGCGGCGAGGGAGTCGCCGGCGACATTTCGCGCTGGTCGCCGGGCGTGAACGTGGGCAAGTCGATGGACTTCGTCGATAGCTGCTATCTGATCAAGCACGCCCAAGGCTGGCTTCTCTGGGACACCGGCGTGGCCGATGCCATTGCCGCCATGCCCGAGGGCCAGCGGCCCGCTGATCCGCGCATGACCCACTGGCGGCGGCCGAAAACGCTGGCCGCGCAGCTCGATCAGCTCGGCCTGAAACCCGCCGACATCAAATACGTCGCCATCTCGCACACCCATCCCGATCACATCGGCAACGTGACGATGTTCCCGCAGAGCATGCTGCTGGTGCAGAAAGCCGAGTACGAGTGGCCCTCGCCCGTCGGTCCGCGCTTTAGACCGGAGCATCCCGTGACCAAGCTCGAGGGCGATCACGATGTTTTCGGCGACGGCAGCGTCGTTATCATCGCAACGCCCGGACATACGCCCGGCCATCAGAGCCTATTGGTCAAACTCCCGAAGACCGGCACCGTGCTGCTTTCGGGCGATGCCGTGCATTTCAAGGACAATTGGGAGAACCGGCGCGTGCCGGAGAACAACGACAACAAGGACAAGACCGCAACCTCGATGCAGCGCATGGCCGACGTCATGGCCAAAGAAAAGGCGCAGCTCTGGATCAATCACGACAAAGCCCAGCGCGACGGCCAGAAGATGTCGCCCGAGTTCTACGAATGAACATGTTGTCCCGCGTTGGCCGCGTCTGCGGCGCGCTCCTCATCGCATCCGCGATCTCCGCCGCGCATGCGCAAAGCGGCTATCCAAACCGCGTCGTGACGCTCGTCGTTCCTTATCCGGCCGGCGGCACGGCCGATCTGCTGTGCCGCTTCGCCGCTGACAAGGCGGGCGGCAATCTCGGTCAGCAGGTCGTCGTCGAAAACCGCCCCGGCGGCGCCGGCGGCCGCGTCGGCACCGAGGCGGTGTTGCGCGCGCCGCCCGACGGCTACACGCTGCTATGCGCGGCACAACTCACCTTCAGCGTCACACACCTGCTCTTTTCGAAGGCATCGTTCGACACCCGCGGCCTCGAGCCGATCAGCGTGCTCGCGACCTATCCGCTCATTCTGATCGCGGCCGGCCTGCCCTTCGACAACTTGCCCGACCTCATCGCCTACGCGCGCGCCAATCCCGGCAAAATCAATTACGGACACCAGGGCAAGGGCCAGACGGGGCACCTGCTCGGCGAGCTGTTGATGCTCAAGGGCCACTTCCGCATGACGGAAATTCCCTATCGCGGCAGCGCCCCCGCCATCAACGACCTGCTCGCCGGAAACATCGATCTGGTGCCCGATTATCTCCTCGCCAACAAGTCGAACATCGACGCGGGCAAGCTCAAATTGCTCGCCACCGGCAGCCGCGAGCGGCTCAAGGATTACCCGCGCGTCGCGACCATTGCGGAGACATTGCCCGGCGTCTATGCCGATACCTGGATGGCGGTGGCGGCGCCGCCCGGCACGCCGAAGGAGATCATCGGGAAAATATACCAGGCGATCGCGCAGGGATTCCGAGACCCCGAATTGCGCGCGCGCATCCTCGCGCTCGAAGCCGATCCGCTCGCCAGCGCGCCGGACCAGATGCGCGAGCTGATCGGTCAAAGTCTCGAAACTTGGGGGCCGGTGATCGAGGCCGCCAAGATCGTCGTCGAATGATTTGGAACACATCGAGCGAAAAACGGGAGTTCGTCATTGCCGGGCATAGCGCGTCGGAAGACGCGCGTGAACGCGCTTATGACCCGGCAATCCATCGTTTCGAAAGAAGTTTTTTGCGAAGAAGATGGACCCGCGGGTCAAGCCCGCGGGTGACACAGTTCAGAGTCATCGACTGGATCTCGCGTGCGCAGGAATAACCAGAGTGCTTGGAATAATCAGGAGGTCCGCGATGATGTATCCCTGCCTTAAAGCTTGGCGCTGGCATCTATGGCGGCGCGGGATCGCCACCGCGCTCGGGCTCGCCGCGATGTTGGCGGCATGGCCCGCGGCGCAGGCGCAGGACTATCCCTCGCGTGCCGTCAAGATCATCGTGCCGTTCCCCGCCGGCGGCACCGCCGACGTGATGCCGCGCATCTTCACCGAGTGGCTGGCGAAGAAGTGGGGGCAGCCGGTGGTGATCGAGAATCGCACCGGCGCCGCCGGCAACATCGGCGCCGAAGCGGTCGCCAAGGCCGACCCCGACGGCTATACGCTGCTCGCCGCGCCGCCGCCGCCGCTCGTGATCAACCAAAACCTCTATCCCCGGCTCGGCTACGACCCGACCGAGTTCATACCCATCGTCATCATGGGCCGAGTGCCGAACGCGCTCGTGGTCAACGCCAAGCTGCCCCTCGCGAGCGTCGCCGATGTCATCGCCTACGCCAAGGCCAATCCCGGCAAGCTCACCTGCGCCACGCAAGGCAACGGGACCACCTCGCATCTGACCTCCGAGCTGTTCCAGCTGATGGCGGAGGTCAAGTTCCAGCAAGTCCCGTATCGCGGCTCGGCGCCCGCGCTGACCGATCTCGCGGCGGGCAACGTCGATCTCATGTTCGACAATCTCGGCGTCTCGCTAGCGCTCGTGCGAGGCGGCCAGCTCAAGCTCTTGGGCGCGGCCACTCCCAATCGCATGGCCGCTTTGTCGGACGTGCCGACGATCGCCGAGACGCTTCCCGGCTTCGAATCCGCGGCCTGGTTCGCCATCGTGGCGCCGCCGAAGACGCCAGCGGCGATCGTCGACAAGATCAATGCGGACGTGAACGCGGCGCTGCGCGAGCGCGATATCCGCGAGCGCCTCGCCCAGCTTTCGGCCGAGCCCATCGGCGGAACGCCACAGGCGACCGCGGCCTATATGCGCGAGGAGATCGAGCGCTGGGCCAAGGTCATCAAGGCAGCCAACGTGAAGCTGGATTGATGCGAGCGCGCCAACGGGCCTCGAATTGAGAGCCAGGCGCGGTCACGCTCGCATATTTCGTCGCGACATGTCGTTCCGTAGGGCATTCTTTAGGTCGCGCTCATGAGTGCAAGTCTGATCGAGGATTACGGGCTGATCGGCGATTTCGAGACGGCCGCACTGGTGTGCAAGACCGGTTCGATCGATTGGCTATGCTGGCCGCGTTTCGACTCCGGTGCGTGCTTTGCCGCGCTTCTCGGCGATACCAACAACGGACGCTGGCTGATCGCGCCGGCGCAAGGCAATCCGCGCACGACGCGTCGGTACAGGCCCGACACGCTGATCCTGGAGACGAGTTTCGTCACGGCGGACGGCGAGGCTATCTTGATCGACTTCATGCCCTTGCGCGAGCGCGCCTCGCACTTAGTGCGGTTGGTTGTCGGCAAACGCGGCACCGTCTCGATGACGACGGAGCTGATCATCCGCTTCGATTACGGGGCCTCGGTCCCGTGGGTGAAGCGGACCGAAGCGGGAGATGTCCTGGCGATTTCCGGTCCTGACATGCTTGTCCTGCGAACCCCGGTTGAGCTTCGCGGGGAGGGGTTGACGACCGTCGGAGACTTCACCGTCGCTGCGGGGCAGACCATTACGTTTGTTCTCACATACGCGTCGTCACACCTGCCGGTCCCTGAGCCGATCGATGCGCAAGATGCTCTGCGACAGACGCAATCGTTCTGGGAGGACTGGGCGAGCATCCACCAAAGCACGGGCGCGTACGCGGACGCCGTGCGCCGTTCGCTCATCACGCTCAAGGCTCTCACCTACGAGCCCACCGGCGGGATCGCGGCGGCACCGACCACCTCGCTGCCGGAGCAGATTGGCGGCCCCCGCAACTGGGATTACCGCTTCTGCTGGCTGCGCGACGCAACGCTTACGCTGCTCGCGTTCATGAATGCGGGATATTACGACGAGGCGCGCCGTTGGCGTGATTGGCTGTTGCGCGCCGCTGCCGGAAGCCCGTCGCAGCTTCAGATCATGTACGGACTTGCGGGTGAGAAGCGGCTCGCGGAGTGGGAAATCCCCTGGCTTTCCGGCTACGAGGGGGCAAAGCCGGTGCGCATCGGTAACGCCGCCTCGGGTCAATTACAGATCGACGTCTTTGGCGAGGTCATGGACGCCTTTCACCAAGCGCGCCTCGGCGGCCTTCAACTTCTTGCAGAAGGATGGGACTTTCAGCGCGCGGTTCTGGCCCATCTCGAAAAGACATGGTCGTCGCCGGACGAGGGTATCTGGGAGGTCCGCGGAGGACGTCAGCACTTTACCTATTCGAAGGTGATGGCATGGGTCGCATTTGACCGCGCGATCAAGGATGCGGAGGCCTTCGGCCTCGAAGCGCCGATTGATCGTTGGCGCAAGCTTCGCGCCGACATCCACGCCGAGGTTTGCGAAAAGGCGTTCAATCCCCGCGTGGGCGCCTTCGTCCAGGCCTACGGATCAGAGCACTTGGATGCAAGCGCGCTGCTGATCCCGGTGGTCGGCTTCTTGCCGCCGGAGGACGCGCGGGTGCGATGCACGGTCGAGGCGATCGAGCGCAGGCTCGTGAGGAACGGCTTCGTGCTCCGCTACGACACGGCCGTGACCGAAGATGGTCTTCCGCCGGGAGAGGGCGCTTTCCTGGCCTGCAGCTTCTGGCTGGCCGACGCTTACGTCCTGCTCGGCCGGGACGAAGACGCCCGCAGACTGTTCGAGCGGCTTCTTTCGTTACGCAATGATCTGGGGCTGCTCTCGGAAGAGTATGATCCCGCCGCGAAGCGTCTGTTGGGGAATTTTCCGCAGGCCTTCTCCCACATCGCCCTCGTCAATACGGCGCACAATCTCGAACGCGCGGAGAAGCCCTGCGAGCAGCGTTCCGGAAACGTCTCGCTTGGAAAGGCAGCAGAATGAACGTTGCCCATCACATGCGCAAACCAGCGCCTCCGAGAATCGTGAGGCTATCGGCCTTGCTGGCGGCGGGCGCCATCGTGCTTTTGATCGCATGGTCGAGCCTCGCCTACGCGCAGGACCGCTCGGGAGGGGTGGAGCGAATCAAGACGATCGGCTTCACCGTCGGGGATGTCGAGCGTGCGGCGAATTTCTTCGCCAACGTGCTGCAGTTCGAGAAGGTCGCCGATTTCCGCGTCGTCGGCAGCGAGTATGATGCCCTGGTCGGCGTGTTTAACGCCAATATGCGAATCGTGCAGATGAGGCTCGGCGAGCAGGTCATCGAGCTCACCCAGTATGTCTCACCCCCCACCGGCCGGTTCATCCCGGTGTGGTCCAACAGCAACGACGCCTGGTTCCAGCATATGGCCATCGTCGTCGGCGACATGGATGCTGCCTACAAAATCCTGCAAGACAACAATGTGCGGCAGATCTCCTCGCATCCCATCACCATCCCGCCGTCCAATGCCGGCGCGGCCGGCATCAAGGCGATCAAGTTTCATGACCCGGAGCGTCATCCGCTCGAGTTGATCTATTTCCCGGCGGGCAAGGGCAACCCGTCGTGGCAGAATCCCGGCAAGCTCTTTCGCGGCGTCGACCACACCGCAATGACCGTGCCCAGCACCGACAAGGGCGTGACGTTCTACCGGGATCTGCTCGGCTTCAGCGTGGGCGTCACCACCTTGAACAGCGGACCGACACAGGACGTGCTGGACGGCCTGCTCAACGACACGTGCCTCGTGACGGCGATGATGCCGCCCTCGGCGCCGCCGCACGTCGAGTTCCTCGAGTACAAGTCGCCGCCCGGCGGGCGGGTGATGCCCGCCGAGACCAAGTCCAACGATCTCTGGCATTGGCAGCCGACGCTGGTGAGCCGGAATATCCAGGCGCTCGCCGGCCGATTGCGCCAGGCCGGTGCGCCGTTCATCAGCTCGAGCGTGGTGACCATCCCGCCGGAGGCGCAGGCCAGGCTCGGGTTCAAAAAAGCAGTGATGATCCGCGACCCCAACGGTCACGCGCTGCGCCTGGTCGAGGAATAGCCGGCGAATAAGTTGTCCCTGACAGTTTCCGGGAGCGACTCATGACTGAGAATCGAATCCTCGACTTCATCGCTAGGCTTTGTCTGGTGCTGATTTTTCCATTCAGCACGCTCGACAAGATTTTCAATCACCAATCGGCGATGGCGCAGGCGGGGCATGGATTGATCGCGCTGCCGGAGCCGATGGCCGCGCTGTTGCTGGTACTCGGCGGCATGCTCGAGATCCTCGGGTCGGTTTGCATTCTCTTCGATTTTTATCGCCGGCAGGCGGCGCTCTTGTTCGTGTTCTATGTGATCGCCACCGCCGTCCTGTTCCACAACTTCTGGAGCTTTCCCTTCAACGGCGATCAATGGAATCAGAACTTCTGGCCGTTCCTGAAGAATTTCGGGCTGGCCGGCGGCTTTCTCTACATCGCTGCCGATGCGCGGGTGAGGTCGCTGCGCACCGCCTTCTCCTTGAAGCCGCGGTAGGCGCGATAGGAGACGCGGGCGATGAAGGAGCCGGAAACGGAGCGGGGCGAGCCGTTGCAGTCATTGCCGCAGCATCAGGCTCGCTCGACGTCGCGCGCCCGTTCTCTAGCGGCGCCATGTCCGATCCGGTTCACGCGCGCCATCTGCGGGGATCTCGTCCAAGCCGAGCGGCGCGAATGGTGGATCGCCAATGGGCTCGGCGGCTACGCGGGCGGCACGATCGCCGGCAGCTTGACCAGGCGCTATCACGGACTGCTGATCGCGCCGATTGCATCACCGCTCGGACGGCGGCTGATCCTCGCCAAGGCCGATGCGACCGTGATCGAAGGCGGCCGCTCCTGGCCGCTATTCACCAACCGATGGAAGAGCGGCGCGATCTCGCCCGCGGGCTACATCCGCATCGGCAGCTTTCACCTCGACTACTCGGTTCCGGTTTGGATCTACGAGATCGGCGAGCATCGGATCGAGGCGCGCATCTGGATGGAACCGGGGGCCCATACGACTTATGCCGCCTGGCGGCTGCGGCCGCAGGCGGAGCCGCCGGAGCATGCGTTGTCATTGCGCGTGACGCTGCTCGCCAATGATCGCGATCACCATGGCACGACCATGGTAGGAACCTTTGCACCCGAGATCGTCGTCAAGGACGAGAGCCTGTTGCTTACCGACGCGGGACTGTTTTCGCTGACCATTCGGGCGCCGGGCGGCACGATCGTGCCCAAACGTGATTGGTACCGGGATTTCGATCTTCCGATGGAAGCCCAACGCGGCCTCGAGTCGACCGATCATCATCTGTGCGTGGGCGAAGTCACGCTGCCGCTCGTGCCGGGACAATGGCGCGGCATTGTCGCGAGCCTCGACGCAGAGCCCTCGAGCGATGTCGAGGCAGCGCTTGTCCGCCGTCTCGATCATGACCGCAACATCGTCTCCACCGCGATCGCCAGCAACGCCGCGATGCACGACGCGCCGCCGTGGATCGCGCGGCTTGCGTTGGCGGCCGACGCCTTCATTTTTGCCCGGCCGCTTGCGAGCGTGCCCGACGGCAAGTCGGTTATCGCCGGCTACCCGTGGTTCGGCGACTGGGGTCGCGACACCATGATCAGCCTGCCGGGCTTGACGCTGGCGACCGGACGGCCGCAAATCGCCCGCCGCATCCTCGCGACATTCGCAAGCTTCGTCAGCCAGGGCATGCTGCCCAACGTATTCCCCGGGGCCGGGGAGCGCGCCGACTACAACACCGTAGATGCTTCGTTGTGGTTTTTCGAAGCTTGGCGCGCCTATTTTGCGGCGACCAAAGATGTCGCCGCCCTGCGCGAAGTGTTCCCGGTCCTGTGCGACATGATCGAATGGCATCAGAAGGGAACACGCTACGGCATCGCGGTCGATCGCGCCGACGGCCTGCTCAAGGCCGGGGTGCCCGGCGTGCAACTGACCTGGATGGATGCGAAGGTTGGCGACTGGGTGGTCACGCCCCGCATCGGCAAACCGGTGGAGATCAATGCGCTGTGGTACAACGCCTTGCGCGTCATGAGCATGTTCGCGAAAATTTTGGGGGAGCCGGATTCCTTCAGTGCCTCGGCGCAGATCGCAAAACAGAGCTTTGCGCGCTTCGTGCGCGCGGACGGTGAGGGTTTGTACGACGTGATCGATGGCCCCAATGGCGACGATGCCAGCATTCGGCCGAACCAGATATTCGCTGTGAGCCTGCCGCATAGTCCGCTCGCTGCCGCCGATCAGGACCGTGTCGTGCGGGCGTGCCGGCGCCATCTTCTCACCGCCTACGGGCTGCGCTCGCTTGCGCCCGGAAGTCCCGCGTACCACCCGCATTACGGCGGCGGGGTTTTGGAACGTGACGGCGGCTACCACCAAGGGCCGGTTTGGTCCTGGTTGCTGGGACCGTTCTGCCTCGCAACCTATCGCGTCTCCGGCAACGCCAAGGCTGCTCTGGATCTGCTGGCGGCGATAAGCGATGCGCTCGAGGACCAGGCGGTGGGCACGATCGGCGAGATTTTCGATGGAGATCCCCCTCACCAGCCGCGCGGCGCGCCCGTGCAGGCATGGTCGGTCGCCTGCACGCTCGATGCATGGCGATTGCTGCGCGAGGTCGAGTGTGCGCGCTTGAGTGAGCCGATGAACGAAGCATTGGAGTCGATTACCCATGCCGCAGATTGTTGTTGGGGCCCATATGTCAGCGAGCGACAGTGGGGCACGGTGCGCGAGGATTACAGTCCGTTCGGCACGGCCTGGGATTACCTCACCCATGACCAGTCGCGCAGCCGCGCCTATCGCTGGGGCGAGGACGGCATCGCCGGTTTCTGCGACGACCAGCAGTTCCTGTGTCTGTCGATCGCGCTGTGGAACGGCCGTGATCCGATCCTGAAAGAACGGCTATTCGGCCTGACCAACCAAGAGGGCAACCACGGCGAGGACGTGAAGGAGCTTTACTACTACCTCGACGCAGTCCCCAGCTATGCCTACGCGCGTATGCTCTACAAGCTGCCGCAAGCGGCTTATCCGTACGAGTGGTTGCTCGAGGAGAATGCCCGCCGGCGCGGTATGGCTGCGATGGAATTCGAACTGATCGACACCGGCATTTTCGACGGCGACAAATACTTCGATATCGAGATCGAATATGCCAAAGCGGACGCCGACGACGTGCTGATGCGGGTGACGGTCCACAACCGCGGCGCAGAGCAAGCGTCCATCCATATCCTGCCGCAAATCTGGTTCCGCAACATCTGGAGCTGGGCGCCAGGCGTCAAAAAACCCTCATTGAAGCTTCAAGGCGATGGCCTCGTGCAGGCGCAGCACGACAAGCTCGGCGCCTATGCCATCGAGTTCGAAGCGCCGGATCGCCTGCTGTTCTGCGACAACGAGACGAATTTCACGCGACTATTCGGGATGAGCGGCACCCAGGGTTACTGCAAGGATGCCTTTCACGAATACGTTGTCCACGGTCGCAGCGAGGCGGTAAATCCCGCGAGTGAAGGCACCAAAGCATGCGGGCTCTATGTGCGCACGATTGCCGCCCACGGCAGCGCCACGATCCGCCTGCGGCTGCGGGCGGGCGAGTCGCGTGCGGATGGTTTCTTCGGCTTCGATGGCATCGTCGCGCAGCGGTTGAAGGAGGCGCATGCCTTTTACGCCGACCTGCAGAAGGGCATTGCCGACGAGGACATACGCAGAATCCAGCGGCAGGCCTTTGCCGGGATGCTGTGGAACAAACAGTTCTATGATTTCAACGTACGCGAATGGCTTAATGGCGATCCTTTGCAACCGCCGCCGCCCGAGGGCCGCAAGCACGGCCGCAACTGCGATTGGGCGCACCTCATCGCCGCGGACGTCATCGCCATGCCGGACAAGTGGGAATATCCCTGGTTTGCCGCCTGGGACCTCGCCTTCCACTGCGTCACGCTCTCACTGATCGATCCCGATTTCGCCAAGGCGCAGTTGTTGCTGCTGTGCGAGGTGCGGCTGATGCACCCGAACGGCCAGCTTCCCGCCTATGAGTGGGCATTCGGCGATGTCAATCCGCCGGTGCACGCCTGGGCGGCAATGCGCGTATTTGAGAACGACCACAATCGCACTGGCGGCAACGGCGATTACGAGTTCCTGCAACGGATCTTCCACAAGCTCCTGTTGAATTTCACCTGGTGGGTGAACCGCAAGGATCCGCAGGGCTTGAACATCTTCGAGGGCGGGTTTCTCGGACTCGATAACATCGGCGTGTTCGACCGCTCGCGGCCGCTGCCCACCGGCGGCTACATCGAGCAATCCGATGGGACCGCGTGGATGGCGATGTTCTGCCTCAACATGCTGCGCATGTCGTTCGAGCTGAGCCGGCATGATCCTGCCTACGAGGACATGGCCATCAAGTTTCTCGACCATTTCCTGCACATCGCTGGCGCAATGACCGATATGGGCAAGAAGGGAATCGGGCTCTGGGATGATCAGGACAATTTCTTTTACGATGTGCTCTCGATGTCGTGCGGAAATAAAATTCCGCTGCGGCTGCGTTCGATGGTCGGATTGATCCCGCTCTTTGCGGTGAGCTGCGTCGAGGAGAATGCGGTCGACGACATGCCCGAGCTTTGGCACAAATTCGAGCTCTACCGCGAGCGGCGGCCGGACCTGGTGGGCCAGGTGTCACGCTGGAACGAGGCGGGGGCGCACGGCCGCCGCCTCATTGCCTTGGCGCGCGTCTTCCGCATGACCAAGATTCTGCGGCGCATGCTCGATGAGTCCGAATTCCTCTCGCCCTACGGCGTGAGAGCGCTCTCCCGCAGCTACCTCGATCATCCTTACGACTTCGAATACGACGGGGTGCATTACCGGGTGAAATACGAGCCTGGTGAGTCGGAAAGCGGCGTCTTCGGAGGCAACTCGAATTGGCGCGGGCCCGTGTGGATGCCGGTCAATTATCTGCTGATCGAGAACCTACGGCGGTTCTATCTGTTCTATGGCGACGATCTGAAGATCGAGTGCCCGACCGGCTCCGGCGTCATGCTGACGCTGGATGAGATCGCGGACGAACTGTGCCGCCGACTGCTCAAGATCTTCCTGCGCGGTCCCGACGGGAGACGTCCGGTTTTCGGCGGCTACGAAAAATTTCAGACCGATCCTCATTTCAAGGACTACATCCTGTTCCATGAGTACTTCCACGGCGACAACGGCCGTGGCTGTGGCGCATCGCACCAGACCGGCTGGACGGGACTGATCGCGAATCTCATTAGCCAGCTCGCGGAAGAATCCAGCACTCGTGTGAAGCAGACGGAACCGGTATCGACCGAGCCGGTTCATGTGTGAGGGGCGCCAAGCGATCCAACCCGTTATCAAGGACACCAAGCATGTCGCTGAAGAACAAGGTCGCCATCGTCACCGGCGGCAACAGCGGGATCGGCCAGGCGATCGTCCTGGAACTCGCGCGCCAAGAAGCCAGCATCGTCATTGATTATGTGGCGCATCCGGAGGCGACCGCGGCGCTGGAGCGGGAGATCGCGAAACTCGGCACGCAGTGCACCGGCGTCGAGGCTGACGTGAGCAAGCTCGCCGATCTCGAGAAGCTCGTCGATGCCGCGGTCGGCACGTTCGGCCGGCTGGACATCATGGTCAACAATGCCGGGATCGAAACGCGCACCTCGGTGCTCGACACGACCGAGTCTCAGTATGACCGCGTGCTGGCGATCAACCTCAAAAGCGCATTCTTCGGCACGCAAATCGCAGCCAAGCAGATGATCAAGCAGGGGGGCGGCGGCCGCATCATCAACATCACCTCGGTGCACGAGGATTGGCCGATGCCCGGCAATACGGCCTACTGCCTCGCCAAAGGCGGCATGCGGATGCTCACGCGCACTGCCGGCGTCGAGCTCGCCAAGCACAACATCCTTGTTGTCGGTGTCGGTCCGGGGGCGGTGGCGACGCCGATCAATCTCAGCACGATGGACGATCCGGCCAAGCTCGCGCAGCTCAACGCGGCGATCCCGCTCGGGCGCATGGCGCGCCCCGAGGAGATTGCCAGCGTGGTCGCGTTCCTTGCTGGCGACGGCGCCAGCTACCTCACCGCGACCACGATCTTCGCCGACGGCGGCATCATGCAAAGCAGCGTCGGGCTCTAGTGCGTATTCATGTGAGATGGAAATCCAGGCGAGCAGCGAACTCGGTCTGCTCCCTCCCCCGCTTGCGGGGGAGGGATGGGGAGGGGGGTGAGCGTGTGCACATGAATCGTCTTGCACGCCCCCTCCCTACCCCTCCCCCGCCAGCGGGGGAGGGGACCAACCGAGCATGCCGCCTCATTGTACTCCAAACACAAACAAACACGCTGTAACAGAAGCCGAAATGGATCAGCGGTTCGACATCGTCATCATCGGCAGCGGCGCGGGCGGCGGGACGCTGGCGCGGCATCTCGCCCCTTCGGGAAAGCGCATCCTCATTCTCGAACGCGGCGATTGGCTCAAGCGCGAGGCGAAGAACTGGAGCGCGGCGGCGGTGTTCGTGGACAACCGCTATGTCTCGCCCGACACCTGGTACGATCGGGACGGCCGCCCCTTTCAGCCGCAGGTGCATTATTTCGTCGGCGGCGCAACCAAGATGTTCGGCGCCGCGCTCTATCGGTTGCGGCGGCAGGATTTCGGCGAGCTTAAGCACTACGACGGCATCTCGCCGGCTTGGCCGATCAGCTACGAGGAGCTGGAGCCGTATTACGCCAAGGCCGAGGAGATGTACCACGTGCACGGCTTGCGCGGACACGATCCGACCGAGCCGCCCGCCAGCGGACCCTATCCATGTCCGCCGGTCTCCCACGAGCCACGCATTGCGGAGCTGTTCGAGCAGCTCAAGGCGGCCGGCTATCGCCCGTTCCCTGCTCCCTGCGCGATCATGTTGAACGAACAGGACATGGCGTACAGCACCTGTATCCGCTGTCAGACCTGCGACGGCTTTCCTTGCCTGGTGCACGCCAAATCCGACGCGGAAGTCGTGGCCGTGCGTCCCGCGCTCGAGTTCTCCAACGTCACGCTGCTGCGCAACGCGAAGGCGGTGAAGCTGGAGACGAACGCCGCGGGCACGGCGATCACGGAGGTCGTGGCCGAAGTCGCGGGCGAGAGAGAGGTGTTTCGCGGCGATATCGTCGTGGTCTCCTGCGGGGCAGCGAATTCGGCGAAGTTGCTGCTGATGTCGCGCAACGAGACGCACCCCCGTGGGCTGGCCAACGGCTCGGACCAGGTGGGGCGCCACTACATGTTTCACAACAGCCAGGCGGTGCTCGCGATCTCGCGTGATCCCAATCCGACCATGTTTCAGAAGACCATCGCGCTCAACGATTTCTATTTCGGGATGGATGGATTCGAATACCCGATGGGCAACATCCAGATGATGGGGAAATCGCTCGGTCCGATGTATCGGGGCGAAAAGCCGCTCGAGACCGCGCTGCTCCCGTTGGGTCTACTGGACAATCTCGCGCACCACGCAGTGGATTTCTGGCTCACGACGGAGGATCTGCCCGATCCGAACAATCGCGTCACCGTCGATGCGTCCGGTAATGTGACGTTGAGCTACACGCCGAACAATCAGGTGCCGCGGCAGAAGCTCTACGACAAGCTCAAATCGATGCTGAGCCATCTCGGGATGCATCCGCATCACCTGATCCCGCGCAACCTCTATATGAAGACGGATATACCGGTCGCCGGCTGCGCCCATCAGGCCGGCACGTGCCGCTTCGGTCGCGATCCCAAGACTTCCGTCCTCGACGTCAACTGCAAGGCGCATGAGCTCGACAATCTGTACGTCGTGGACACGAGCTTTTTTGTCAGCATCGGTGCGGTAAACCCGTCGCTGACCGCAATCGCCAACGCGATCCGCGTGGGAGATCACCTGTTGCAGAGATTGTCTTGAGCGGGAGACTGCACCAATGAGGGGCGTGCGGGAGATCCCGAAGATCGCTGATCGTGAGCCGAAGGAAATGCATTGTCGTTCCGGCGCAAGCGGGAACCCATGAACACGGGCCTGTGGTTATGGGTCCTCGCTTTCGCGGGGACGACCGGAGAGGCACTAAGGAAGCCGACAGACTCGGTGACGTGAGGGCATTCGCGATGGCAAGCCGCACCGAGATCGGCGTGGTCTATGGCGCCGCCATCGTGCAAGGCCTGGCGCTGGTGACGTTCCCCGCCGCAAGCTCGATCTTCACCAGTCCCGACGGGTTCGGCTTCGACAGCACGCGGTACGGAACGATGTTCGTACCGCAGGTGGCACTCGCCATCCTCGCCTCCGCGCTGGCGCCGAGACTGGCGCGGCGGTGGAGTTTACGCCGGGTGCTGCTCGCGGGATTTGCGGGCAATGTCGTCTCGATGACGCTGCTGGCGCTGAGCAGGCTGTTGCTCGGCGCGCCCGACATGGCTTTCGCGCTCCTCCTGGTCGCCACCGCGGCGCTGGGGTTCGGGTTCGGCGCAACCGTGATGGCGCTCAACACCTATGCCGAGGCGTTCTTTCCCGAAGGGGTCGATCGGGCGGTACTGGTGCTCAACGCACTGCTCGGAGTGGGCACTGCGCTCGCGCCGGTACTGGTCGCGGCGGTGCTGGCGCTCGGCGCATGGTGGCTGCTCCCCGTCGCGGTGGCATGCGTTTTCGTGCTGTTGGTCGGCATCGCTTCGATGCAGCCGTTGCGAGCCGAGACCGGCGACGCCTCCACTTCGATCGGCTGGATGAATCTGCCGGAACGGTTCTGGCTCTATGCCGCAGCCGTGTTCGTCTATGGCATCCTCGAGACGCTCAACGGCAATTGGGCCATGCTCTATCTCACCGGCGAGCGGGGCGTGTCGGCCCGCGGCGCGGCTTTTGCGCTGGCCGCCTTCTGGCTGATGGTCACGCTGGGGCGCGTCGCCGTCGCCATGATCGCTCGATACGTGCCTGCGCGGAGGATCTATGCCGCGCTTCCAGTCCTTCTGCTCATCACCGTTCAGATTGTTTCGCACGTGCAGGGCCAAGCCGGGGGAATCATTGCGCTTGGCCTTGCCGGCTTGGCATGCTCGGCGTTCCTGCCGTTGAGCATCAGTTTTGGCGGCAAGGAGTTTCCGCACCTCTCGGCACTGATGGCGGGGGAGCTGATCGCGTTCTATCAACTCGGATACGGCGTTGCCGCATTCGCGATCGGACCATTGCATGATCCGGGGGGACTGGCGTTCGCTACGATCTTCTCAGCCGGCAGCCTCGTTGCGCTGCCTCTCGTCCTCATTGCATATTTCATCGTCCGGCGGCCGCTGTAGAGAGGATGTCATGACAACAATCGCGACAGAGCCGCACCGCTGGCCGGCAGAAGGGCTCACGCGGGTTCCCTACTGGGCGTATTCCGATAGTGGGATTTACGAGGAGGAGCAGGCGCGCATCTTTCGCGGGCCCACCTGGCAGTTCCTGTGCCTCGAAGCCGAGCTGCCGACCCCCAATGCTCATCGCCGCTCGAGCCTCGGTGCGATGCCGGTGGTGGTGACGCGCGACAAGGACGGCGAGCTGCACGCCTTCGAGAACCGCTGCGCCCATCGCGGATCGCTGCTCGTGCTCAACGAGAGCGGCGAGGCACGCGATATCGTCTGCATCTATCACAACTGGAGCTACGATCTCTGCGGCAACCTCACCGGGGTCGCCTTCCGCAAGGGGCTGCGCGGCAAAGGCGGCATGCCGCCGGAGTGCCGCCCCGAAACATACGGGCCGCGTAAGCTGCGGGTTGAGACGCTTGCAGGCCTGGTCTTCGGCACGCTGTCGGCGGACACCCCGCCGCTCGAGCAATATCTCGGCGCCGAGATCGTCGCGCGCATCCGTCGTGTGATGCGCGCGCCGGTCAAGGTGCTGGGCGGCTACAGCCAGACGTTGCCGAGCAACTGGAAGCTCTACATGGAGAACGTCAAGGACAGCTACCACGCGAGCCTGTTGCACACGTTCTTCACCACCTTTCGGCTTAATCGGCTGTCGCAACAAGGCGGCATCGTGGTGAGCGATTCGGGCGGCCACCACGTGAGCTATTCGCTTGCCGCTGACAGCGGCGGCAAGGAATACGAGCAGGCCGGCATGCGCGCGGCGCAGGAAGGATTCGGGCTCGAGGCGCCGCAGTTGCTGGAGGCGGTCGACGAGTTCGGCGACGGCGTGGGTTTGCAGATTCTCTCCGTGTTCCCGACCTTCGTGCTGCAGCAGACGCGCAACAGCCTGGCGGTGCGTCGCCTCGTGCCGCAAGGCCTCGACAAGACCGAGCTCGTCTGGACCTGCTTCGGCTTTACCAGCGACGACGCGGAGATGACGGAGCGCCGCTTGCGGCAAGCCAACCTGATCGGTCCGGCCGGCTATATTTCCATGGAGGATGGCGCCGCGCCAGGCTTCGTGCAGCGCGCCGTCGCCCCCGCCGCGGATCTTCTCTCGGTGGTGGAGATGGGCGGCGCGAGCGTCGCCTCCGAGGACAACCGCGTCACCGAAGCCGCGGTGCGCGGCTTCTGGAAAGCGTATCGCGGGTGCATGGGGATCTAGAGCGTGCTCGTTGGAGTAAGTCAGTGTAGTGGCAAGCTCGGTCTGCTCCCTCCCCCGCAAGCGGGGGAGGGAATGCAGCGAGTACGCGGCGCGAGTATCCGCTAGAGCCCGACAGCGTAGTCACGCCAAGGCATAGACCTTGGCCTCCCATGCGAAGATCGGCTCGCGTCCGGCCCATTCGGACGGCACGTCGTGGTCCTGCGTGATCTCGCGCCAGCGCCGGCCTGCCGGGGTGGCGGGCCAGTTCGGCACGCGGTACTCGGAGGTGGGATCGAACGGTCGCGTCGTCTCAAAATCCGAAAAGTTGGCAACCACGACGACGGGATCATCGGCACCTGGGCGTCCCCGCTTCCAGACGAGCACGCGCTTGCCCTCCTCGAAATCGACGTGGATGAAGTCTGTGTCGTTCACGGCGAGCGCGGCAGAGCGCGTGCGAAAATGGGCAAGACGCGCGACATAGTCGAATACGCGCCGGCGCCACGGCTCCTGCAGGCGATCGAAGTTCACGGGGTCGATTTGCTTCTGCGGATGAACGACGGGCAGATCATGTTCGTCGGCAAACTCTTCGCCGGCAAAGACCATCGGCATGCCGACCGCGGTCATCAGGCAAACGAAAGCAAGCTTGATCCGCCGTTCCGTCTCCCATACGCCGTTGTTGTTGAGAAAGTTGAACAGGCGTTCGTTCCGAAAGCCCTCGACATCGTGCGAGGTCACGTAGTTGACGGCCTGCGCCCCATCGGCGAAGCCGAGCAGACGGCAATCGATCAGCTTGCGCACCGTCCACTCGAAACTCGGCTCCTTTTGACCGTTCTGCCCCAGGATTGCACTGCGGACCATGCGCTTGAACTCTTCGTTCCATAGGCCGTCGAGGCGCTGCTGGCGCACGAGATCAATCGGCACCGCCAAGTCCTCCCCGACCACGAGGAAGCGTTCATCCGCGACTTGAGGCGCAAGGCCCTGCGCAGCCCAGCGCGAGCGCCACACGCTCCGTGCAAGATCCTTGTATTCCTGGACGAAGTCCCAGTTCATGATGTTGGGCACGCTGTCCATGCGGATGCCGTCGATGCGAAAGTCGAGCATCCACCGCGCGAGGCAGGTGAGCATGAGGCGCCGCGCCGGAACGAGCGCGCGGTTCCTCCGGCGATCGGGTCATAGCCCTCGGTGAAGAAGTTGTACTTGAAGAGGTCGCCGCCAAAGTCGTCGCGCGCGTCCTCTTCCGGGTCGCCTGTGCCGCGGTGCACGTGAAAGTCGAGGAAGTTGACGTACCGATACGTGTAGCGCGTGGCGAAGGCCATCACCACATCGGCGAAGAACCGAACGCCGTGCCGATGGCACGCGGTCACAAGCGTCGCAAGGTCCGCCGTTGCCGTCGGCGAGGCATGGCCTTTCGGAAAACCCAAATCAAAATCGGCGGCGAAATAGTTGCTCGTCGCGTAGCCCCATTCGCGGTCGACGAAGCTGTCGGCGGGAGGCAAGAGCTCGAGCGCATTGACGCCGAGGTCCTCGAGGTGCGCCTCCCCGACCGCGAGCGCAGCCACCCCGGCGAAGTTGCTGGGCGCAGCGCTCCGCTCTACGAGCGCAAGAACGTCGCGGAACGTTCCCCCACCGAGGCTGACGGTGCCCTCCGCCTCGGTCCGACTCCACCGGGTCGGGAGCTCGTAGATGACAAGCCGGTTATTGGCGGGAAGCCGGTCGAGGGGGACATCGTTCGCCCAGTCCGCTTCCTCTCCGCCGGGATCGCTTGGGATGAGCTTGCCATTGCGCCACTTGATCACGGCGGCTGGGCTGCGATCGTCATCGGTGAAAGGCAGTGGCAGCGGCGCCGCGCGCAGCCGCCAATCCACCGTCGAGGCGGTCGGATCCGTGCACGGAATGCGTGCCGACGACGGCGTCTTCGGGTTGGCGTTCGTCACCTCGAACCAATAGTGATAGACGCGATTGTCCACGAGCCCGCAGGCCGCGGCAGCCACTTCCCATAGATCAGCCGAAACCGGGGAAGGCGCGAGATCGAACTTGTTGAGCGGCTCAAAGCTCGGCGGATTTCCTGCCCGGAATGTGCCGATGACAAGCGCGGGCGGCGGATTGGTGATCGTCGGACGCCACAGGACGAAGTGAGTTTGCTTCCTCTCTAAGAGATCAAAGGGCATCGGCTTTCCTCGGCGGTGTCCGTTCGGATGATCGCCGCGAGCAGACTTCAGCGAGTCGTCACCTCGGGATGCGTCCGCAGCCCCGGCGGAAGCGCAGAACCGCTACTGCATCGAGGCCTGAATGTTGTTGTCGCGGATGACCTGGCTCCAGCGCGCGATCTCGCTCTTGAGCAGCGCACGCGCGGCGGCGGGCGAGCGCTGATCCTTCGGGTAAGGCGCGACACCGCTCTTCGCCCAGGATTTCAGGATGGCCGGATCGGCCATGATCTCCTGCAACACCGAATTGAGTTTCTCGACGATGGCATCGGGCGTTCCCGCCGGCGCGAACAGCGCGTGCCAATAGAGAATTTCGAGCTTTGGGCCGAGCTCCTGCACGAAGCTCGCGGCGGTGGGAAATTGCGGCGATGGCTCCTTGGTGGTGATGCCGTAGGCCTTCATCTGTCCGGAGCCGACCGGCTGAACCACCGACTGCGGCGTGGCGAAGAACAAATCGACGTGGCCACCGGCGATGTCCTGGAGCGCGGGCGCGGCGCCGCGATAGGGGATGTGATCGACGGTGACGTGCGCCTCCTGGGCGAACAGCGATGTGGCGAGATGGCCGGTCGCGCCGACACCTGGATGCGCCATCTTCACCACGTTGGTCTTCATGTACGCGATCAGTTCTTTGAGCGTGTTGGGCTCGAGCGTCTTGCGGCCGATCAGCACCAGCGGATTGTTGTTGATGAAGATGACGGGGGTGAGATCCTTCTCGGTGTCGAACGGCAGATTGTGATAGAGCGAGACGTTCGCGGAAATCTGCAGATTGTGCAGCAGCAGCGTGTAGCCGTCGGGCGCGGCGCGGGCGACGCGTCCGCTGGCGATGGCGGTCGCGCCGCCGCTCACGTTCTCGACGATGAAATTCTGCCCGAGCTTGTCGGAGAGCGCCGGCGCCAGCACGCGCGCGAGTTGATCGGTCGGCCCGCCCGCCGGATAGGGCACGATGATGGTGACGACCCGGCTCGGATATTGCTGCGCGGCGCTCGGCGCCGCGCAGACGAGAACACTGAGCAAAGCTGTCAGTAGACGCAAGACGTACCGCATCGGAGACCTTTCAGCTGAATTCCCGAGAAGCTTACGACTCCGGGATCACGGGCAACAAGAGATAAGGCATCTTGCCGGCGCCGAAGTGCAGGGTATTGCGGCAGGCGAAAATGGCGGCAGGGCGGTCGTCCGGATCGGCGTGCGTGAAGGGGCCGACGCCCTTCATCGGGTAGGGCGCGTTGGGAAGCCCCGCGTCGGTGCTGTCATATTCGTAATCCTTGCCGCGCACGGTGAGAGCAATCCGGTAGCCCGACGGCACGACGATCGAGGTCGGCCAGATCTCGATGTCGAGCTCGACCGGCTCGCCGGGTGTTAACGGCCGTTCCTCATCGTGCGTGTGCCAGGGCCGGTAGGGCAGCGTCCGTTGCGGATCGAGCTTGCGATGCGAGGCACGCAGCCAACCCAGCCCCACCGGCACGCGCGGGTCGTTGGAGCCGATGAACACCACCTCCTTGCCGGCGGGATCGAACACGCGCAGCACCAGAAAGACATCGGCGTCTGTGGTCTGCGACGACACCCACAGCTTCGCGGCCACCGGACCGGTGATCTCGATGCTCTTGCCAAGCGGCGACGTGCGGAAGGTCAGACCATCGCCGGTCGTCTCGTAATTTAGCGTTTCCTCGCCGTCCGGCGCCTCGGTGCCGAGTCCGAAGTCGCGCGGGTGCAGGAAATATTTTGTCCACTGCGTGCGCGCGAGCGGCCACTCGTTCTCGGCGCGCAGTATGAACGTCTCGCCGGGATGGCGAATGTTGAGCGCCACGCGCGGCTCTTTCTCCCAGCCGGTGTCGTCGCCCTTGAGGAAATGACCGAAGAACCGCTTCTGCAACGCCTCGCCGTAGCTGCTATAGAAATGCGTGAAGTGGGTGTCGCCGTGCACCTCCAGCCATTTCTGCTTGGAGCCGGCGCGCAGCCAGCCTTCGAAGTTGCCGCGCGGGTGCAGGCCCATCCCGCCCCAATTGGCCGCCGACAACAGCGGCGCTTCGATGTTCTCGAACTCGGCCGTGCGCGCGGCGTGATAGTCGTCGAGCAGACGCCGCCGTTTTGCTTCGCCCGGAGTGTCGGCGCGGTTTTTCGCAAGTTCCGCGTCGCTCAAGGTTTGCGGCCCGGCCACCAATTCGCCCGTGACCACGCTTTTTGCGCCGCGCTTACCAATGCCGTGCTGGACGCTTGCAACCTGGCGCGGGTACCAGCTCGAGAGGAAGTCGCAGAGAATGCCGCCGTGGCGGCACACCTCGCGATAATAGTCGGACGCGCCCTCCCAGATGCATAAGGCGGCAAGATGCGGCGGCTTGAGCGCGCCCACCTGCCACTGGTTCATGGCGTAATAGGAGATGCCGTTGATGCCGACCTTGCCGTTGCTCCACAGCTGCGTGCCCGCCCACTCGATGCACTGGTAAAGGTCCTGCGTCTCGCGCGGCGACCACACGTCGAGATGGCCGGGCGAGCGCCCGGCGCCGCGCGAGTCGACCCGCACGCAGGCATAGCCGTCCGGCACCCATTTCTCCGGATCGACGAGCTCCCAGTTCTGATATTCGTTGCTCGAGCCGCGCAGCACTTCCGGCGCGGCTTTGATCAGGCGCGCCCAGTTGCCCTTGTAGCCCGCCTGAAACGATAGTCCCTTCGCGTAGGGCCCGTAGCTCAGAATGACCGGATGTTTCCCCGCGTCCGCCGGCCGAAACACATCGGCGCGCAGGACGACACCATCGTCCATCGTAATCGGCGCGTCCCAATCAATTTGCATGGCAAGCGTCCACTCGTCGATTCGTCTGTGACCCAAAAGCTACACTCCATCGCTATTCGAAGCGCGCGGCCGTTCGCTCCACAATTGTCGCCAAGATTTTCTCGCACAACCGGTCACGGACGGCACAAAGCATGGGTGGTGCGATGCGCGACACTTTGGACAAGCGAATTCCTGATACCGCGCCCTACAAGGAATGGCTCGGGGTCGTGGGCTCCATGATGGCGGCGGTTGCCATTTGCGCAGTCCTGTTCTCAGCCGGCATTCTGACCTGAGGGCATTCTCTTACGGTCGTGCTCTCGATCAGAACGATCACCTTCTGGACGGCCTCCGCCTCGTTTTTGAGGTTCCGCCCGCGCCGGAAACTGACGGCACTGACGGGGGAGCCTCTCCTTTCAGTTCCGCCAGTCTTTGTTTGCGCAGGACGATCATGTCGTGGATAGTCTCCGCATCGCTTTTGTAGTTCGCGCCGGAAGGCTGAAATACGCCAAGTCCGCTCGGGAAAAATTGCGAAGGCTGTTGTTGATCTGAAGGCTGCTGTTGATCTGGCGGAACTGACGACTGGCGGCCGATGATCCATATCAGGCCCGCGACGATCGCCGCCATCCCGACGATGAATGCGCCCACGACGATGTCGATGTTCCATGTGTAGATAATTGCGGCAATTAAGGCCGCAATCACAGGGAACGTAATCGCGAGATACATCATCGTTATGCGATACCAGCGCATCAGGGAGGCTTGGCGCGATCGTAAGATCTCGAGCTCGCGTTCGATCTGAGCGATTTCGTCCGTCGTTGTCTGGTCTCGCATCATCCTAAAGCGCCTTCGCGCTCGAGATCGCCGGCCACGTCGTCGAGCGCGCGTTCGAGCCGCGTGCTGATGTCTTCGATTTCCGAAGCTTCGATCACCAACGGCGGAGCAAACACCAGCCGGTCGCCGACCACGCGCAGCAGCAGCCCGTGCCGCTGGGCCGCTGCATCCACACGTGCGCCAACGTTGAGCGCGCTGTCGAAGGGAATGCGCCCTTCGCCGTCGCGCATCAGCTCCATGCCGAGGATGAGGCCCACCCCGCGCACGTCGCCGACCAGCGGATGCGCCTTGAGCCGGCCGAGCGATGACTGCAGCAGCGGCCCCAGGCGCTTGGCGCGAGCGACGATGTCCATCTCCGCATAGATCTTCTGCACCTCGAGCGCGACCGCGGCCGCCACCGGGTGGCCCGCATAGGTGAAGCCGTGCGCGAAATTGCCGAGCTTGTCCGACTGCGCGAGCATCCCCTCGTGGATGCGCTCGCTGATGAGCACGGCCGAGATCGGCTGCATGGCGGCGGACAGCGCCTTGGCCGAGGTCATCATGTCGGGCCGAAGCGCATAAGTGTGGGAGCCCCACATTTCGCCAGTGCGGGCAAAGCCGCAGATCACCTCGTCGGCAACGAACAGGATGTCGTACTTGCGCAGCACCGCCTGCACCTTCTCGAAATAGCCTTGTGGCGGCACGATCGCGCCGCCTGCGCCCATCACGGGTTCGGCAAAGAAGGCGGCAATCGTGTCCGGTCCTTCCGCTTGGATGAGCGTCTCGAGTGCCTGCGCCATGCGGGCGGAAAATTGCTCTTCCGTCTCGCCGACTTCGTGGCGCCGATAGTAATGGGGAAATTCGGTGTGCTTGAACGGCGCGAACGGCAGGCCGAATTCCGCGTGCATGTCCGGCTTGCCCGACAGACTGACGGCGGCGCAGGTGCTGCCGTGGTAGGCCATCCGGCGCGCGATGATCTTGGTGCGCTGCGGCTGCCCGATGGCATTCCAGTAGTACCAGGCGAGCTTGACGGCGGTATCGTTCGCCTCCGAGCCCGAGCACTGGAAGACGACCCGCGCCATGGGCACGGGCGCAATTTTGAGAAGCGTCTCCGCCAGCGCGACGGCCGGTTCGTTCGAGCGATGGCGATACAGATGGTAGTAGCCGAGCTTGCGCATCTGCTCGGCGGCGACCTGGGCGAGCCGCTCGGAGCCAAATCCCAGCGACGCGCACCACAGGCCCGCAACCGCGTCGATATAGTCGCGGCCGGAATCGTCGAACACGCGACAGCCCTGGCCGCGCATGATGACGTGCGGGCCTTGCGTCTGGTGCTTGCGCAGATTGGTCTGCATGTGCACCAGCGTTGCGACGTCGCGCGCCTCGATCGAGTTCGGGATATAGCTCACGCTCAATCCTCCGATTCGGCGGTTTTCCGCAGCGCCTGTGGATCTGCAATGCCGTAGTCGCGTTGCGCGGACGCGGCACTCACATAGCCATCGAGCAGATCGCGGCCGATGGCCATTGGATCGCGTGCACTCGGCGAGCCAAAGCCCCCGGAGCCGGGCGTGATCATCTCGATGACGGAACCCGCCGGCGCGCTGAAAGCCCCTTTGCCCGGCAGGGGACGCGTCGCGCCATCCGCTGTCGTGAGCGTAACCGCAGCTGCTGCTCCGGCCTTCCCGCCAAGAAGCCCGAAGGGCGGCGATGTCATTCGCTCCAAGCACAACGCGCCGGTCGCATCCGCGCCTTCCAGGAGCCGCCACACCCGAACCGCGCCGCAGCCGCCGCGATAGCGCCCCGCGCCACCCGAGTCCGGGTTGATCGCATAGCGCTCGATGCGCACCGGAAACGACATCTCCATGACCTCCACCGGCGTGTTCATCGTATTGGAGATTCCGCTGGCGATGCAGTTGATGCCGTCCTTGTTCGGCCGTGCTCCAAAGCCGCCCTTGACGGTTTCGTACGAAACATAATGCCGGCCCGTGCGAGGATCGACGCCGCCCAGCGTCAGGATCGCCGATGTGCCTTGGCTGCAGGCCATCACTTGCTCCGGCAGGAAGCGCGCGAGCGCGCCCATCACCATGTCGGCCACGCGATGGGACATCTCGTGGTTGGCATAGACGACCGGGGCAGGGAACGTGGCGTTCACGACCGAACCCGCAGGCGCGCGGATCTCGATCGCGCGCCAGCAGCCGGAGTTGGGCGGAATGAGATTGTTCGGATCGATTGCAGTCTTGAGCCCGCAATAGACTCCCGATGCCGTGACGGAGAGCGGCGCATTCATCGGGCCTTTGACTTGCGGATCGGTGCCGGCAAAGTCCACGATCAGCCGGTCGCCGCTCTTCTTGACGGACAAACGAATCCGGAAAGGCGCATCCTTGCCAATCTCGTCGTCGGCAATGCCGTCGCCGTCGCAGAAATCCTCGAACACGCCTTCTCCGTCGGGCAGATCCACAAGCGCCGCGCGCATCAGCCGCTCCGAATAATCCATGACCTGCGCCATGTAACCGATCACCGCGCTGCTGCCGTAACGCCGCGCCAGTGCTTGCAGGCGTTCGATCGCGCGCAAGGTTGCTGCGAGTTGCGCGCCGAGATCGCCTTTGCGCTCCTCGGGCGTGCGCACATTCGCCAGGATCACCTTTTCCAGGTCGGCATCGAGCGCGCCGCGGCTGATGAGCCGCACCGGCGGCAGGCGGATGCCCTCGCCGAAGATTTCCGTAACCGCGCCGTAGCTGCCGGGCGTGGCGGAACCGACATCCGGCCAGTGCGCGCGCAGGCAGGCGTAACCCAGCAGTTGCCCCTCATGGAACGCAGGCCGCGCCACGTTTATGTCAGGCAAGTGGCTGCCGCCGAAATAGGGATCGTTGTGAATGAAGACGTCGCCCTCATGCACGTCCGCTGCAAAGGCGGCAACGATCGCGCGAACCGCATCGGGCATGGAGCCGAGGTGGATCGGCAGGTCGGGCCCTTGTGCCACCATGGCGCCGCGCGCGTCGAAGATACCGCAGGAATAATCGCCGGCCGACTTCAACAAGGGAGAGTAGGCGGTCTTTGCCAGCACGACCCGCATTTCCTCGGCGATCTTGTACAGGCTGTTCTTGACGATCTCGAAGGTGGCGGGATCGCTCGTCTGCGCCGCATAATTCATTGTTGTCTTGCCCCTGCTTGCGTGAGCACCACGAAGCCGTCCTCGTTCATCTCGGCTCGCCATCCCGGTGGGACGAGAATGGTGGATTCCAGCGACTCGATCACGGCCGGGCCCGTGACCTGCAACCTCGCCGCCATCCGCTTGCGGTCATAAATGGTCGCGTCGATCACGCCCGTTTCACGAAACCACACTTGGCGCTTGCTTTTGACGGCGTCCGTTCCGGAACGCGCCACGCTATCTCGGATGGCGAGCGATGCCGTTGCGCCAATGGCGGCGACGCGAACGCTGACGATCTGCACCGCCTCGCTGCGATTGTCGTGGCCATAGGTGTGCAGGTGATGCGCGTGGAAGTCGGCTGCGATCTGCGCCAGCGCGGCAGGGTCGATGGGGCGGGCTGCAACCGGCACTGCGAGCTCGTGCGATTGACGCGGATAGCGCGCGTCGACCGAGCGCTCGAACCGCCGCCGCTCGGGAGCGACGCCGGCGCGCTCGAGCATCGCCGCTCCTCTTCGCTCGAGTGCGGCGAAGGCGCCCTCCAAGGCTTCGGGGCTGGCGGCGGCCGCGGCGTCCAAGGTTTGCACGTAGTCGCGTTTGAGATCAGTCCCGATCAACCCGAGTGCGGAAAAGGCGCCCGGGATCGGCGGGCAGATGACCTCGGCGATGCCGAGCTCGCTCGCCAGCGCGGCGGCGTGCAGCGGCCCCGCCCCGCCGAAGGCGGCGAGCGCGAAATCGCGCGGATCATGACCGCGCTGAACCGAGACGATTTTCAAGGCTTCCGCCATGGCATGATTGACGACATCGATGACGGCGGCCGCCGCCGTGCGCATATCGACCGCAAGCGGCTCGGCGAGGCGTTTGCGCACGGCCGCCGCGGCCGCCGCATGGTCGATCGGCAAGTCGCCGTCGAGCAGAGACGCCGTGTCGAGGTAGCCGAGCAGGAGATTGCAATCCGTCACCGTCGGCTCGCTGCCGCCGCGGCCGTAACATACCGGCCCGGGATCGGCGCCGGCGCTCTTTGGCCCGACGCGCAGCGCGCCGGCCCGATCCACCCATGCAATCGACCCGCCGCCGGCGGAGACCTCGGCCAGGTCGATGACCGGTACGCGAATCGGATGCCCGGTTCCGTTCATCCAACGGCTCATGCTCGATCCGCCGCCGACCTCGTAGTGAGGCGTCGTTTCATACTGTCCGCCGCGGATCAGGCTTGCCTTCGCGGTGGTGCCGCCCATGTCGAATGACAGGAGATCGAGACGTCCGGTTTGGCGCGCGACCAGCGCCGCCGCCACGACGCCCGCTGCCGGCCCCGACTCCACGGCGGTTGCCGGCATTGCAATGGCCTCTGCCGCCTCGAGCACCCCGCCGTTCGACCCCATCAGGAACAGCGGCGGCAGCCCGTGGCTGCGCGTCACTTGATTGAGCCGCTCCAGATAGGACGCCAGGATTGGCCCGGTATAGGCGCAGACCGCGGTCGTGCTGGCGCGCTCGAACTCCTTGATCTCGGGCAACACGTCCGAGGACAAATAGACCGGCACGTGCGGCAGCGCCGCGCGCAGCCGCTCGCCGAGCCGCTGCTCGTGGCGGGGATTGAGGAAGCTGAACACAAGCGAGATGGCGACGGCATCGACCCGCGCCGCCTCGAGCGCCCCGATCAACCCGTCGATCTCGTTTTCGGCGAGCGGTGTGACGATGGTGCCGTCTGCACCGATTCGTTCCGTGATCTCGAACCGTCGGCGGCGCGGGATGAGCGTGGCCGGTGCGTCCTGGAACAGGTCATAAAGGTCCGCGCGCGCCGAGCGGCGCAGTTCCAGCACATCGCGGAAGCCGCGCGTGGTGATCAGCGCGGCACGCGCACCGGTTTCTTCGAGGATGGCGTTGGTCACCACCGTCGTCGCGTGCGAGAACAATGCCACCTCGGCCGCGGCCAGCCCGTAGCGTCGCATCGCCGTATCGAGGGCGCCGAGCACGCCTTCGGCAAGATCGTGCGGGGTCGTCGGCACTTTGGCCACGCCGACATGCCCGCTCGCATCATCGACGAGAGCCACATCGGTGAAGGTGCCGCCGATATCGACCCCGATCCGCCACGCCATGCCGCCGCTTCCCCTTTTTGTGCAATATCTATTGTAGACTGGATGGTCGGTACCGGTCAGACATTCTCAGCGGTCGGAAGACGTGTTCGAGCATCAGTTGCGATCATGACCCACGTCCTTCACCGTCAGATCGGCCAATCCTATCCCAGTGCCGCAAGTGGACAGGGCATCATCATCCGGGACTCGCACGGCAAGGAATACATCGACGCCTCGAGCGGCGCGGCGGTGTCCTGCCTCGGTCATTCGCATCCGGACGTGTTGGCGGCGATGCGCGACCAACTCGACAGCCTCGCCTACGCGCATACGAGCTTCTTTACAACACGGGTTGCGGAGGAATTGGCCGACGATCTCGTCGCGCACGCGCCGGAAGGAATGCGTCACGTCCTTTTCGTGAGCGGCGGCTCGGAGGCGATCGAGGCTGCACTCAAGCTCGCGCGACAATATTTCGTCGAACGCGGCGAGCCGCGGCGGCGATACATCATTGCGCGCCGCCAAAGTTATCACGGCATCACGCTCGGGGCGCTCGCGGTCGGCGGCCGCGAATGGCAGCGCAAGCAATTCGCTCCGCTGCTGATCGAGACGCACCACGTGTCGCCCGTTTACGAATATCGCGAGCGTCGCGCCGACGAGACGCCGCAAGCCTACGGCGAACGCCTGGCGCAAGAACTCGACGGCAAGATCGAGGAGCTCGGCGGCGAGAACGTCATCGCCTTCGTCGCCGAGACGGTTGTCGGCGCCACAATGGGTGCGGTGCCCGCGGTGCCGGCTTATTTCCGGCGCGTACGCGACATCTGCCGCCGCCATGGGGTCCTGCTCATTCTCGATGAGGTGATGTGCGGCATGGGCCGCACCGGCACGTTGCATGCCTGCGAGCAGGAGGGGATCAGCCCCGATCTGATCGCCGTCGCGAAGGGCCTCGGTGGGGGTTATGCGCCGATCGGCGCGCTTCTGATGCAAGGGGACATTTTCCGAACGGTCGCTGACGGCTCGGGGGGCTTCCAGCACACGCACACCTATATGGGTCATCCGCTCGCCTGTGCCGCCGCGTTGGCGGTGCAGCGGGTGATACGCCGCGACAATCTGCTGGCCAACGTGCGCGCGCAGGGCGCGCATCTCTCGCGCCGGCTAAAGGAACGCTTTGGCAATCATCCTTTCGTCGGCGACGTGCGCGGGCGCGGCCTCCTGCAAGGCATCGAGCTGGTGGCCGATCGCGGCACCAAGGAGACATTCGACCCGAACCTGAAGATGCATGCGCGCGTCAAGCGCGAAGCGATGGCGCGCGGGCTGATGGTCTATCCGACGGGCGGCACGGTCGACGGCGTGCGCGGCGATCATGTGCTGATTGCGCCGCCGTTCATCATCGATGCTGCGGCAATCGACATCATCGTGCAGCGTCTCGGCGAGGCGGTCGACGCGGCGACGACACAAATCGCATGAGCCGGGCATGCGCGCATATGCGCGTCCCACATCGCGCCAGGACGTGGTTCAGATTGCCATGAATATCGATCTCAAGCTCAAGGTCGAGGATCTCAACGCCCGCTACGCTCAGGCGATCGATGACGACAAGCTCGAGGCGTGGCCGGATTTTTTCATCGAGCATGGCCGCTATCGGGTGACCACCGCGGAGAACTTCGAGCGCGGCCTGCCGCTCGCAATGATCTATGCGACCTCGCGCGCCATGCTGCGCGACCGTGTGCGCTCGCTGCGCGAGGCCAACGTCTACGAAGCGCAGCGCTACCGGCACATCGTCGGGACCCCGCTCATCGCACCCGGTGAGGACGGTGCCATAAACGCAAAGACGAGCTTCATGATCGCGCGCATCATGCATTCCGGGGAGACCACGCTGTTCGCCACCGGCTGCTACCACGATCGCGTCGTGCTCGAGAACGGCGAGGCGCGCTTTGCCGAGAAGGTGGTGATCCTCGACAGCCGGCTGATCGACACCCTTCTCGCCATTCCGTTGTAAACGCGCCACCCGCATGCCCGAGCCTGCCGCTGCCTCGTCGCTGACGCGCCATCCCTCGTTCATGCTGTTTTGGTGCGCGCGCACGTTCACCAACGGCGCCTACATGATGCAAGGCGTGGCAGTCGGCTGGCAGATCTACGAACTCACCAACGATCCCTTCGACCTGGGCCTCGTTGGGCTCGTGCAATTCGTGCCGCTGGTGGGCTTCTCGGTCATCATCGGCCAGGTCGCCGATCTGTTCGACCGCCGCTTCGTCGTCGCCACCTGCCAGGTGTGCAAGGCGCTGGCGGCGCTCGCGCTGGCCATCGGTACCGCGCGCGGCGCGCTCAGCCGCGACGCCATGCTTGCGATTCTGTTCGCGTCCGGCACGGCCCGGGCGTTCGAGATGCCGACCATCCACGCGCTGCTGCCCGGCATCGTGTCGGCGAGGCTCTTGCCGCGCGCGGTCGCCGCGTCGGCGAGCGCGCAACAGACCGCCGTGATCTGCGGACCCTCGCTCGGCGGGCTCCTCTACATGTTCAGCCCAACCGGGGTCTACGCGACTTGCGCCGCGGTGTTCATTGCGGCGAGCGTGCTGATCGGCTTCATCCGTGTCACGCGGCGCAACGAAGAACGCAAGCCGATCACCCTGGAGACCCTGTTTGCCGGCTTCGGCTACATTTGCAACCGCCCGATCCTGTTGGGCGCGATCTCGCTCGACCTCTTCGCCGTGCTGCTGGGCGGGGTGACCGCGCTGTTGCCGATCTATGCTCGCGACATCCTACAGGCGGGTCCCTGGGCGCTCGGCCTGCTGCGTTCGGCGCCGGCGGTCGGAGCGCTGGCGATTTCGATCGTCCTGGCGCGCCACGCCATATCCGGCAGCGCCGGACGCGTGATGTTTGCCGCGGTCGGAACGTTCGGCCTGGCGAGTCTGGCCTTCGCACTGTCGACCTCGGTGGTTCTGTCGTTCTTCGCGCTCGTGATCTATGGCGCGTCCGACGCGATCAGCGTGGTGATCCGGCAATCGCTGGTGCAGATCCGCACGCCCTACGACATGCTGGGCCGGGTGTTGGCGGTCAACTCGATGTTCACGGGCTCGTCGGGTTCGCTCGGCGAATTTCGCGCCGGTGCGGTGGCAGCCGCGCTGGGCGCAGTGCCGTCGGCGCTGATCGGCGGGGCAGGCGCGCTCGCGGTAATGCTGATCTGGATGTGGGCCTTCCCGCAGCTTCGCCGCGTCGACAAGCTCACGCCGGACGCAAGCGCCGCGCCCTGACCTGCGGAAGGCACCAAGTCGGGCTGTGCGACCGCAACACTCGCGCAAAAAGAAAGCCCCGCGTGAGCGGGGCTCAAGTCGTTCGGAGGAACGTCGAACGTGAGAAACCGCACGTGCGGTAACGATCGACGGCCCAAACACTAGCTTCACCGCGGTGCTGGCGCTGTGATGGCCGTCACAGAATGTGCTTTTTTCGAGCCGGTGGCTAACCCATTGGTTTTAAAAGCCTACACAGCCGCGTTCCGGCTTCAGCGCATTTCAGAACAATTCAGATCCGTCCCAAGGACTTAAGGCCGGATCGGCGGCACAGTCGCGCGCAAGGGTCGCCGGCGTCGCGTGCCTTTCAATGGAAGGACGCAGAGATCGAGGCGCCGGCAACCCTCCGATTAGGCAGCACGGAGGTGGGCCATGAACATGTCGGTCACGCGGTTTAGGGTGCGGCCCGCCATGGTGAGGCGCAGCCGGCCATTCTGGCGCCAGATCATCGATGCGGTGATGGAAGGACGCCCGCGAACCGGCGCGGACGAAATGACCGCTTATCTGGCGCGGCACCCCTACGACTTTGCGCCGACCTTGCGGATCGACCTTGAGCGGCGACACGTCTGCGTATGAGCGCCGCCCGCTTCGGCGCGGCGGCCGCGCGCCGCTACAGGCCTGCCGAGCCGCAACGCACGACTCGATAAAAAACAGCATCAGCCACGTGCGCTGAGCGAGCGCCATCCTCGGCGGTTCAGCCAGTCGACAAAGGCCGGAGACAGTCGCGTCAACAGCCACAGCGCGCGTGCCGCGGTCCCTACGACCACGATGCCCTTGTTCTTGCGGATGGCCCGGATTGCCGCTGTG
>WNGE01000503.1_pt1 | contig 70420 bp, 67 predicted proteins | sample 5400651 | NCBI WGS metagenome assembly WNGE01 (sample SAMN13153370, study PRJNA577476) | soil metagenome | isolation source: 60 cm soil or saprolite under grassland replicate 2 | place: USA:California | collected 2016-06-15 | reverse complement strand
CGGGGCCGAGCCAGGCCACCCACTCGTCGGCCAGCCAGCGCGGGAGCGCCTCCACGGCGGCGACGTGACCCGCCGGGTCGTCCTCGAGCGGCGGCGCCGCGGCGGGGCGCGGATCGCGGGCGAGGGCCCGCAGCACGGCGTTCACGAAGCCGGCGGCGCGCCCGTGCTGCACCTGCTTCGCGAGCGCCACCGCCTCCCCCACCGCGGCGTGGGGCGCCGTGCCGAGGTGCAGGATCTGGTAGGCGCCGAGCCGGAGCGCGACCCGCGCGGCCGGGTCGACGTCCGCGAGCGCCCGGCTGGCGTGGCGCGCCAGGGCGAGGTCGAGCGACAGCGCGCGCCGGAGGGTGCCGTAGACGAGCTCGGTCGCGAGGCGCGCCTCGCGCGGATCGATCGCGCCGGCCCCGGCGAGCGCCGCGTCGAGCGCTCGCGACGCGAAGGCGCCGCCCTCCTCGACCCGGCGGAGCACCTGGAACGCGATCTCCCGCCCGGTCATCGGCCGAGCACCGCGCGCGGCGGGAGGGGTTGGCCCTTCACGAAGTCGGCGGCTGCGAGGCGGCGCTTCCCCTCGAGCTGGACCTCGGCGAGGAGGAGCGCGCTCCCGCCGCCGCAGCCGACGAGGAGCCCGTCCTCGCGCGGGACGACCTCGCCCGGCGCGAGCCCCGCGCCCGCCGGCGCCGGCCGCGCCGCGTGCACCTTGAGGAGCTTCCCACCGAGGGTGGTGAACGCCCCCGGCCACGGCGTGAAGGCGCGCACGCGCGCCGCCAGCTTCTCGGCGGGCAGCGCGAAGTCGAGGCGCCCGTCCTCCTTCACGATGATGCGCGCGTGCGTCGCCTGTGCGCCGTCCTGGCGCACCGGGGTGAGCGCGCCTTCCGCGAGGAGCGGCAGCGCGGCGACGAGCGCCGCCGCCCCGAGCGCGGCGAGGCGATCGTGCAGCGTCTCGCTCGTGTCGGCGGGGTCGATGGCGAGCGCGCGCTGGAGGAGGATGTCGCCCGTGTCGAGCCCCGCGTCCATTCGCATGATGGTGACGCCCGTCTCGCGATCGCCCTCCGCGAGCGCCCACTGGATGGGCGCGGCGCCCCGCCAGCGCGGAAGGAGCGAGGCGTGCACGTTGACGGCGCCGAACGGCGCGAGGTCGAGGAGGTCCTGGCCGAGGATGCGGCCGTAGGCGACGACGACGAGGAGGTCCGGGCCGAGCGCGCCGAGCTCGGCGGCCAGGCGCCCGTCGCGCACCTTCTCCGGCTGGAGCACGGGAACGCCGCGCGCCCGCGCCCAGGTCTTGGTGGCGGGCTCGCGCAGCGCGTGGCCGCGTCCAGCCGGTCGATCGGGCTGCGCCACGACGCAGGCCAGCTCGTGGCCGGCGCGCGCGAGCGCGTCGAGGGGAGCGACGGCGAAGGCCGGCGTGCCGAGGAATGCGATCTTCACGAGGCGCTCGTCTCTCCGCGCGACCGGGTCCGCTTCATTGCGGCGCCGCCGGGGCGGGATAGAATCCCGCCCGACCGGGGGGTTACATGACCGAGTCCCGCCACCGCCGCACGTATCTCGTCGATCGAGCGTTCCAGCTCAAGTACATCCTGCTGCTCATGGCCTGGGGCGTCGTGCTGGCGGCGCTCTTCGGGCTGTGGACGTTCCAGGCCCACCAGCAGGCGGTCGAGACGGTGGCCCGCGACGCGGCGCAGCGCGCGCTCGTCGACCGCGCCGGGAGGCAGCTCCTGTGGACGCTCGCCGGGATCGGCGCCCTCTCTGCGGCGGCGCTCGGCCTCCTCGGCTTCATCATGACCCACCGCGTGGCCGGACCCCTCTACGTGATGGGGCACTTCCTCACCGTCCTCGCCGAGGGTCGCTACCCGGCACGCCGCGCGCTCCGCAGGAACGACGAGCTGAAGGGGTTCCACGCGCACTTCCTCGGTGCCGTGGAGGCGATGAAGGAGCGCGACGCGCGCCACCTCGAGCAGCTCGAGGAGGCGATCGCGCGCATGCGCGGCGCCGTGGCGCGCGCGCCCGAGCTCCTGCCCGCCCTCGAGGCGCTCGACGCGGAGGCGCAGCGCCGCCGCAAGGCGCTCGCCGACGCGCACGCGCCGGCAGCCACGCCGCCGCCGCTGCGGACGGCGGTGAAGTAGCGACCTCACCCCGCTACTGCGCCTTCTTCGCGGCGGCCGCTCGCTTCGCTCCCTTGTCCTTCACGTCCCAGGCCGAGGGCAGGACGTTGAAGGGGAGCAGCTTCGCGAGCAGCGGCAGGAGCAGCATCCCGCCGGGCGCGGCGAAGATCGCGAGCGCCGGGACCGCCTTGGCGAGGTCGATGAGCTGCGCCTTCACCTTGGCCTTCTCCTCGGCCGTGAGCGCCTTGCCGCCGGTCGCCTTGGCGAGGAGCTGCCCCAGCTCGCCGGTCTGCTTGATCTCCGTGACGATCGCCTCGAGGTTGTCCGTCACGGCGGTCGCGACCTTCTCCATCATCTCGTCCGCGACGTCCTCCCACTCCTCGGCGAGCGCCTCCCACTCGCCGGGCGTCCCGGGCGGCCCGGCCTCGACCCAGCGCTGCTGGTCGGCGTAGAGCTGGGCCGCGTCAGCCTGCAGCGCCGCCACCTGCTCGGGCGGGATCTTCGCCTCGTCGGCGAAGGCCTGCACCACCTCCGCGCGCGCGGGGGAGGTCTGCGCGCTCGCGAGCTCGGAGAGGAGGAGCTGCTCGAGGAGGAACGCGCGCAGGCGGACCGGCGCGGCCCGCGCCAGCTCGGGAGCGGCGCGCGGCGTCTTCACCGCGAGGCGCGCCTTGCGGAGGTGCTCGCGCGGCAGGCCGAGGCGCGCCACCTGAGCCAGGGCGACGCGGCGGCGGTGCGCGTCGAGCGAGGCGGGCGCGGCGGCGATGGCGGCGAGCGCCTCCACGAGCAGCACGGCGTCCGTGTTGGCGTGGTCGAGGAGCTTGCGCGCCTGCGTGAGGTCGAGGTGGTCGCCCGAGTAGAAGGAGATGGCGAGGCGCGCGAGGTGCCGCCGCTGGATGCAGAGGACGCCCGCGCGGAGCGGCAGCCCGTCCTTGGGATCCCCGGGGAGCTGCCCGCGCGTCTTGAGCTCGGCGCCGGCGCGGACGAGCGCCTTCTTCACCGCGACGGGGACGCCGTTTCCGGCGCGGCCGGGCGCCGCCGCGCGGGCGAGGTCCATGGCGCCCATCAGCGCGGCGAAGAAGGCGGCCAGCTCGGCGCGCCGGCGCTCCACGTCGAATGGGGCGCCGTGGACGAGCGCGATGTCGAGGACGAGCGCCACGTGCCCTTCGACCGGCCCGAGGAGGGCGTCCTCGCGGCTCGAGGTCGCGGGCTCGATCAGCTTTCGCCGTAAGGAGCGGACGAGGAGCGTGCGCGCGCGCGCCTCGAGCGAGGGACCGTCGGGATCGGCGCCGCGCAGCTCGGGAGGGAGCCGCAGGAGCGCGGCGGCGGGGTCGTAACCCTGCAGGGAGGCCTCGACCAGATCGGCCAGCCAGGTCTTCTTCTCGATGTCGACGGACACGGGGGGCGGAGTCTAACCTGCGCGGGCGTTCGGTGTCCCGCCGCCTTGGCCTGGGGCCTCTCCCGCTTCCGGGAGAGCCCCGCGCGCGATCACTTCACCGCCTTCACGCGCGGCTTCTTCTCCTCCGGCGCCTCCTCCTCCGGAGCGGGCGCCGCCGCCGCGCCGCGCTGGATCCCGAAGCGCTCGAACAGCTTCGCCTCGATCTGCGCCTCCGCCTCGGGGTGATCGCGCAGGAAGGACTTCGCCTGCTCGCGACCCTGGCCGATCCGCTCGCCCCCGAAGCTGTACCAGGCGCCGCTCTTCTCGACGATGTTCTCGTTGGACGCGAGGTCGAGGACGTCGCCCTCGCGGCTGATGCCGTGGCCGTACATGATGTCGAACTCCACCTCCTTGAAGGGAGGCGCGACCTTGTTCTTCACCACCTTGACGCGGGTGCGGTTGCCGATGACCTGCTCGCCGTCCTTGATGGCGCCGATGCGGCGAATGTCGAGCCGCTGCGTCGCGTAGAACTTGAGCGCGTTGCCGCCGGTGGTCGTCTCGGGATTGCCGAACATGACCCCGATCTTCATGCGGATCTGGTTGATGAAGATGACGATGGTCTGCGACTTGGAGATCGTGCCGGTGAGCTTGCGCAGGGCCTGGCTCATGAGCCGAGCCTGCACGCCCATGTGCGCGTCGCCCATCTCGCCCTCGAGCTCGGCGCGCGGGACGAGGGCCGCGACCGAGTCGACGACGAGCACGTCGACCGCGCCGGAGCGCACCAGGGTCTCCGTGATCTCGAGCGCCTGCTCGCCGGTGTCGGGCTGCGAGATGAGGAGGTCGTCGGTGCGGACGCCGAGCTTGCGCGCATAGCCGACGTCGAGCGCGTGCTCCGCGTCGACGAAGGCGCAGATGCCGCCCGCCCTCTGCGCCTCGGCGACGGCGTGCAGGGCGAGGGTGGTCTTGCCCGACGACTCGGGCCCGTAGATCTCGATGATGCGGCCGCGCGGCAACCCGCCGACGCCGAGCGCGATGTCGAGCGAGATCGAGCCGGTCGAGACGGCCTGCACGTCCTTGACCAGCGCCTCCTCGTTTCCGAGGCGCATGATCGACCCCTTGCCGAAGGCCTTCTCGATCGACGAGATGGCCAGCTCGATCGCCTTTTCCTTCTCCGGTCCGACGGGCATCCTGGTCTCTCCCTGCGGCGCGTGATCGCGCGCCGTTCTCCGCGTGGTGCCACCTCTGTAGCAGCCGCCCCTGACAGCGCACGGCCGAGAACCTGAACGGACGAATACTGAACGCGCGAGCACATGTCAACCTTCCGGCGCACGCGCGTGCGGCGCGGCGATGACCTTGCCCGTCCGAGCCGTCGCTGCGCCTGCGTCCCTCGCCGGGTGCTGCGCCGAGGCCCGCGGGGGGGCATGCATGAGCCGGAGGCGAGACATGGCGAAGAAGACCTGCACCCACCTCGATCAGATCAGGCCGGTGAGCGCTCGCACGCAGGGTTGCGAGGAATGCCTCGCGTCGGGCGACCGCTGGGTCGAGCTCCGGATGTGCATGACCTGCGGGCACGTCGGCTGCTGCGACTCGTCGAAGAACAAGCATGCGACGAAGCACTACCGGGCGACGCAGCACGCCATCATGCGCTCGGCGCAGCCGCAGGAGACGTGGGGATGGTGCTACGTGGACGAGGTCATGCTCGAGCCCGAGGACCTCGGGATGGGGGCGGCGGCGCAGGGTCCGGCGTAGGCCTCCCTGAATTCAGACCGCGGCGCCTCCGAACGGCGTCCGTGCCAGCGCCTCGTAGCGCGGGCCCTTCGGCGAGAGGTGCGACTGGAAGAGGACGATCTCGCTCGCGCGCCAGGGCGCGGGGGGCGCGCTCGCCGCCTGCGCCAGCGCCGCCGCGAGCCCTGCGGCGCCGCGCGGATCGCGCGCTCGTCCGAGCGTGAGGTGCGGGCTGAACGCGCGCTCCTCCGGCGTGAACCCGAGCGGGGCGAGGCGCCGCCCGAGCTCGGCGACGAGCTCCGCGAGCGGCGCGACGTCGCCGGCGACGCCGGCCCACACCACGCGAGCGCGCCGCGCGCTCGGGAAGCCGCCCGTCCCGTGCAGCTCGAGGTGGAGCGGGCGCGTCCTCTCCGCGGCAGCGGCGACGGCCTCCTTCACGGCCGGAACGCGCTCCTCCGGCACCGCGCCGAGGAACTGGAGGGTGAGGTGAACGTTCTCGACGGCGACCCACCGCACGTCGGCGGCCCCCGAGGCGCGCTTCAGCTCGGTCTGCAGCGCGGCGAGGCGGCGCCGCACGAGATCGGGCGGCTCGATCGCGACGAAGAGGCGGAGGTTCACGGCGTCATCATGCCACGCGCGCGGCGCGAGCGAGCGGCTCGGGCATTCGAGCTGGGGGGCGCCTGCAGCGCCCCCCAGTCACTCGACGGTCACGCTCTTCGCCAGATTCCTAGGCTGGTCCACGTCCGTCCCCTTCAGATCGGCGACATGGTAGGCGAGGAGCTGGAGCGGCAGGATGGAGAGGAGCGGCCCGAGGAGCGGCGGGCACTGCGGGACGGTGAGGGCGACCACCGCCAGGCTCGCGGCGAGCGTGTCGCCCTCCGATACGACGGCGTACACCTGGCCGCCGCGGGCGCGCACCTCCTCCATGTTCCCGAGCGTCTTCTCGTAGGCGGGCTCCTTCGTCGCGAGCACGACGACCGGCATCGTCTCGTCGATGAGCGCGATGGGGCCGTGCTTCATCTCGCCCGCGGCATAGCCCTCCGCGTGGATGTACGAGATCTCCTTCAGCTTGAGGGCGCCCTCGAGCGCGACCGGGAACTGCGCCCCGCGCCCGAGGAAGAGCACGTCGCGCGCCTGGGCGCACCGTTTCGCGACCGGCATGACCGACGGCTCCTGGCGGATCACCTGTTCCATCCAGAGCGGCACCTGCCGGAGCGCCTCGAGGTGGCCGCGCGCCGCCTCGGCCGAGAGCGCCCCGCGCAGCCGGCCCAGCTTCACCGCGAGGAGGAACAGCGCGGCGAGCTGCGTCGTGAACGCCTTCGTCGAGGCGACGCCGATCTCCGGGCCGGCGTGCGTGTAGAGCGTGCCCTTGGGGATGCCTCCGCCTTCGGCTCCTGCCCGGCTCCCGGCGGAGCCGGCTGCCTCCATGCACTCGCGCGCGATGGCGGAGCCCACCACGTTGCAGATCGAGATGCACGGCGCGCCGCGGCGCTTCGCCTCCTTCACCGCGGCGAGGGTGTCGGCGGTCTCGCCGGACTGCGAGATGGCGACGACGAGCGTCCGGGGGCCGACGATCGGGTCCGAGTAGCGGAACTCGCTCGCCAGCTCCACCTCGGTCGGGAGCCGCGCCAGCGCCTCGACCATCTGGGCGCCGGAGCAGCCCGCATGCCAGCTCGTGCCGCACGCCACGATGACGAGCCGCTCGAGCCCGCGCACGTACTCCTCGGTGAGCTCGAGCCCGTCGAGCGTCACGTCGCCCTGCTCGAGCGACATGCGCCCGCGGATGGTGTCCGCGACGGCCCGCGGCTGCTCGAAGATCTCCTTGTGCATGAAGTGCTTGTGGCCGTCCTTCTCGGCGGCCACCGCGCTCCACTCGATCCGCCGCGGCTTCTTCTGGAGCGGCTCGCCGTCGCTGCCCTCGATGCGGATGCCGCCCGGCGTGAGCAGCGCCAGCTCGCCCTCCTCGAGGTACACGACGTCGCGCGTGTGCTCGAGGATGGCCGGCACGTCGGAGGCGAGGAAGCTCTCGCCCTTCCCGAAGCCCACCACGAGCGGGCTCGCGTTCTTCGCGGCCACGATCTCGTCGGGCCGCTTCGCCGAGACGACCGCGATGGCGTAGGTGCCGTTCACGTGCGTGAGCGCCGCGCGCACGGCGGCGGCGAGGTCCTTGGCGCCGGCTTCGAGCGCGTCCGCGATGAGGTGGGCGAAGATCTCGGTGTCCGTCTCGCTCGCGAAGCGGTGGCCCTTCGCGCCCAGCGAGGCCTTGAGCTCGAGGTGGTTCTCGATGATGCCGTTGTGGACCACCGCGACGCCGCCGTAAGCGTGCGGGTGCGCGTTCTCGTCCGAGGGCTTGCCATGGGTGGCCCAGCGGGTGTGGCCGATGCCGGTGCACCCGACGAGCGGCTTCTCCGCGAGGAGCGCCACGAGGTTCTTGAGCTTGCCCTTCGAGCGCGCGACGGCGAGGCCGGTGCCCGCGACGACCGCCACGCCCGCCGAGTCGTAGCCGCGGTACTCGAGCTTCTTCAGGCCCGAGACGATGATCTCGACGCAGGGCCTCGGGCCGACGTAGCCAACGATTCCGCACATGCACGATTTTCTAGCACGAGCCCGGCGCGGCGGCCCAGCCCGCGGCGGGCGTGCGACCGCGCGGGTTACCCCGCCACGCGCCGGCTCGCCCTGCGGGGGCTCGCCCGTCCCTTCTCGGCCTTCCCGTTCTTCTGCGCAGCGCGCGCCGCGGCCCAGCCCTCCTTGTTGACCTGCCGAGCGCGGCCGAGCGCGAGCGCGCCGGCGGGGACGTCCTCGGTGAGGGTCGACCCCGCCGCGATGTAGGCGCCGTCGCCGATGGTGATGGGCGCGACCAGGATGGAGTCCGAGCCCACGAACGCGCGCTCGCCGATGACCGTCGGGTGCTTCGACTCCCCGTCGTAGTTGCACGTCACCGTCCCGCAGCCGACGTTCGTGCCGGCTCCGATCACGGCGTCGCCCAGGTAGGTGAGGTGGTTCGCCTTGGCGCCCTTGCCGAGCCGCGTCTTCTTCAGCTCGACGAAGTTGCCCACGTGGGCGCCCTCGCCGACGTCGGCGCCCGGGCGCAGGCGCGAGAACGGCCCGACGATGGCCGCCGTCCGCACCGCCGCGTCGTCCAGCACGCAGTACGCCTTCACGGTGGCGCCGTCGGCGACGCTCGCGTCAGTCAGGATCGACCCCTGGCCGATGTGGCACCCCTCGCCGACGCGGGTCCGACCGCGCAGCCGCACGCTCGGCTCGAGCACCGTGCCCGGGCCGACCTCGACCCCCTCGTCGCAGTCGAAGCGCTCGGGATCCTCGATGGTGACGCCGTCGCGCATCAGCGCCTGGGCGAAGCGGCGGGTGAGCGCGCGCGCCGCGAGCGACAGCTCCTCCTGGTCGTTCACGCCGGCCGCCTCGAAGGGCGGCACGCGCACGGCCACCGCGCCGGGACCCTCCGCCGCGAGCGCGACGAGGTCCGTGAGGTAGAACTCGCGCTGCACGTTCTTGGACCCGACCCGGGCGAGCGTCTTCCACAGGAACGCCGCGTCCGCGCAGTAGAGGCCCGCGTTCACCTCGTTGATGAGCTTCTCCTGGTCGGTCGCGTCCTTCTCCTCGATGACGAGGGCGGGGCCGCCGTGCGGCGCGTGGACGACGCGCCCGTAGCCGGCCGGGTTGTCGAGGGTCATCGTCGCGAACGCGAGCGCGGCGCGGCCGCGCTTCTCGACGACCGCGCGCAGGGTCTCGGTGGTGAGGAGCGGCGTGTCGCCGGAGAGGATCAGCACCTGCCCGTCGAACCCGCGCAGCGCGGTGCGCGCGGAGAGCACCGCGTGGGCGGTCCCGAGCTGCTCCTTCTGGAGGGCGAAACGGAGCGGCGCGCCGGGGAGGTGCTTGCGCAGCGCCGCCTCGACGTCGTCCGCCTGGTGGCCGACGACCACGACGATCGGATCAGCGCCCGCGTCCAGCGCCCGCCTCACCGGGTAGTAGGCGAGGGGGCGCCCGCAGACCTCGTGGAGCACCTTCGCGCGGCGGGTCTTCATCCGGGTGCCCTTGCCGGCGGCAAGGACGATGGCGGCGATCGGCGTTCGGCGGCGCGAGGTGGCCATAGGTGCGAGGACGCTAGGCGCGAGGCGCGAAGGGGTCAAGAGGGGCGCATGGACGTCGCGCGAAGTCCGAAGAATTCTGGCGGTTTCGCTCGCCCCATCCGAGGCGACGCGAGCCGTGTCCTGAGCCGCGTTCACGGTGAGAGTACCGGTTATGGAATCGGCATGCCCGCCGCCATGCTGGTCGCGCTCGTCCTCTCGACGACGCTGGTCGTGTCCGCTCGCGGTGCCGTCGCGACGGCGCACCCGCGCGCGAGTGAGGCGGCCGCGGAGGTGCTGCGCGAGGGCGGCAATGCCGCCGACGCGGCGGTCGCGGCCGCGTTCGCGCTCGGGGTCGTCGAGCCGCAGAGCTCCGGGATCGGCGGCGGCGGCTTCGCGCTCGTCTGGCTCGCCCGCGAGCAGCGGGCGCTCGTCCTCGACTTCCGCGAGGTCGCGCCGGCGGCGTCCACGGCGGACATGTTCTCGCGCCCGGGCGCTCCTCCGAATCCCTCGCTCGATGGTGGTCTGGCGGTCGCCGTGCCGGGCGCGGTGAAGGGGTACGCCGAGCTCGCGCGCCGTTTCGGGACCCGGCCGCTGGCGCGACTCGTCGAGCCGGCGGCGCGCATCGCCGAGCGCGGGTTCCAGGTGGGGAACGTCTACGCGGATCGAGCGCGCGAGCGGCTCGCGTGCCTGCGCGCCGACCCCGCCGCCGCCCGCGAGCTGCTCGTCGCCGGCGGCGACGGCCCGGCTCCGCCCGCGCCGGGCACGCGGCTCGTCCGCACCGACCTGGCGCGGACGCTGCGCCTGCTGGGCAAGGACCCGGAGGCCTTCTACCGCGGCGCGCTCGCGCGCCGGATCGCCGAGGCGGTGCGGGCGCGCGGCGGCGTCCTCACGGCGGACGACCTCGCGCGCTACCGCGTCCGCGAGCGCGCGCCGCTCGAGGGCCGCTATCGCGGGCATCGGATCCTGACCATGCCGCCGCCGTCGGCGGGCGGCGCCTTCCTGCTCGGGCTGCTCGGCGCGCTGGAGCCCGAAGACCCGCGTGCCGGCGGGTACCGCCCCGAGCGTTTCCTGCACGTCATGATCGAGGCGGAGAAGCGGCTCTTCGCGCGGCGCGCGGCGGTGTTCGGCGATCCCGACGTGGTGAAGGGCGTCCGCGAGGCCGCCGAGGAGATGGCCACGCCGGACTACGCGAAGAAGCTGCGGGCCGGGATCGGCGAGCGCGCGACCCCGTTCGCGGCGGTACGCGCGGCGGCGGAGGCGGGAGAGACGAGCCACCTCTCCGTCGTGGACGGGCAGGGTAATGCCGTCGCCCTCACCACGACGGTCAACTACTACTTCGGCGCGTGCGTGATGGTGCCGGGCACGGGCATCCTGCTCAACGACGAGATGGACGACTTCGACCAGGCGCCCGGCGTCGCGAATGCGTACGGCCTCTCCGGGCGCGGGCCGAACGCGGTCGCGCCAGGGAAGATCCCGCTCTCGTCGATGGCCCCCACCCTCGTCTTCGATCCGGACGGGCGGCTCGCGCTCGCGGTCGGCGCGGCCGGCGGCGCGCGCATCCCGACGGCGGTCGCCCAGGCCATCCTGCACGTCGTCGACGACGGCATGCGGCTCGACGAGGCGCTCGCGGCGCCGCGGCTGCACCAGCAGACCGCCGACGAGGTGCAGGTCGAGCGGAACGGGCTGGAGGCTGCGACCGCGCGTCAGCTCGAGGCGCGCGGCCACGCGCTGTCGTTCGGCGCGAAGGGCTGGCCCAACGCCCAGGCGGCCGGGATCGGGAGGACGGGGCTGCGCGAGGCGGCCTGCGACCCGAGGTACGAGGGGGCACCGGCGGTGCCGTGATCGACCCGGCCGATGAACGTGACCCCGGCCCCCCGAACCCGACCGCGCTGAACCCGACCGAGAGTAATCGTGAGCCGACCCGACCCAGCCGACTGTCTAGTCTAGGAGGACCTCGAGCACGTCCTGCGGAGGCTCGGCGCTGCGGCCCCGGTTGGGAGCATCGGGTGACACTTGTCGGCCGACCCACAGCCCCTTGGTTCAGCTGGAGACAACTCAGACGGCGCATTCGCGTCGCCACGGATCCATCCCACAGCCGTATCCAGAGTCCACATGAACGAGTCCGGACGCAGCGGCGCGCGTCCGGACTCGGTGGCGGACGAGTTACTGGATCGTGCCGTTCGACGCGTTGAGCTTGGTGATGAGTGGCTGCATGTCCGTGGCGGTCACGCCCGACTTGTTCACGGCGGTATCGTCGATGAACGCCGTCATGGCGGAAGCCATCCCCGAGGTGCCCGCGTTGGACTGCATCATGCCGCCGCCCATCATGCCGCCCATACCGCTCATCGAGATGGACGTGCTACCCATCATCCCGTTCATTACGCCGTCCGAGGCGTCGTCCATCATCGCCGTGATCATGCCGGAGGAGTGTGGCATCCCGATGGTGGCCGCGTACTGCGACATGGCAGCGATCGTCATCCCGTAGTTCTTGGCGTCCTGCGTCGCCGCGGCGCCGGAACCGGGTGAGAGCGGGCGCCGGAACCGGGTGAGAGCGGGTCCATGGGAGAGGTGTGGAGCACGTCGCCCACCGAGAAGTAATTCGCCATCGCAGTGTTGGCGGCAGTGATGTTGGCGTCCGTCATCCCGCCGGCCATGTTCTGGGCGCGCGCCTGTGCCATGGAGGTGAGGGGCGTCACCTGGATTCCAGTCGTGGTCGAGCCAGTGGCAACGGAGGGGACGATGCTCGTCATCACGTCGCCGGACTGCATCGTCATGCTCTTACCGGTGGCGTCGTCGGTGTAGGTGCCCCCGCTCACCTGCAGCATGACCGGTCCGGAATGGTTCCCGATCGAAACGGAGAAGTTCCCCTGCGCGTCGGTGGTGGCGGTACCGAGCTGCGCGCCGGCCGCTCCATTGTTGATGGCAAATGCCTTCACGGCGGCGCCGTTCATCTGGCCGTAGACCGCTCTTCCACTCATGCTCCCGTTACCGGCGCCGGTTGGCGTCGCTGCGTTGCTGCCGCCGCAGCCGAAGAGGAGCAGCGTCGATCCGGCGAGGACCAGCGCCTGCAACGGCCCGCTCATCATGGAGGGCTTAGCTGGAACGGCCCCCTTATTGGGTCCCCAAAATGCTGATCTGCTCATTGTTTACCTCTGCAGGATGGCCATGGCCGCGTGCGCTAGAAAGGTTGGAGTGTGCGTTGAACAAGTGATGGCAAGACGTCATTCGTTGCTTGTGACCGAGAAGCCTGCGCGACCAAGTCGCGGGCCCCGATGCCAGCAGCAACCGGCGTGCCTGTCGGCGCCCTCAGCGGTGCCACGGTTTTCGTGGTCTCGAAGTTCGTGTGGCCGTACCTGCTGGTACGAAGCTGTACCGTTCGGTGCGTCGGGAGAGGTCCGAAGCCGCGTGCTTCTTCCCTCTCCGCGCTCTGCACGCAAACTCGGCCCGCAGCCAGATGGACGATGACGTCGCGCGGACGCTCGCGGGGTCGGCACCAGGCCGCGCAGCATACGGCTCTCGCCCGTGCGGGACGAGTTCCGGCGGTGGCTTGCAGCGTGTTGGAGAGTCTTGTGAGCAGGCGCCCGGCTGGCAGTCCAGGCGGCGTGAGAGTGACGGAAGCCGCTCGTCAGAAAGGCGTGAAACGGACGCGCCCCTGAAGATCTGCCGCCGCTCCTGCGACGGAGCCGACGACCGTCTCGAGCGACGAACCCCGGTAGATGTTCCCGAAGGAGCCGCGCTCGATGTCGGAGACCACGGCAGCGATCCCGCGGCGGATGGAGCGGAAGTTCGTGAGACGCTCCTCCCACAGGAACCAAGTGCTATAGGTGCCGCCGGGATCCTCGCGCCAGCGTTCGAGTAGGCGCCGCGTGCTCTCGTTGCTCATGGACCGGAGAGTGTAACTCCGGCGGACGGGCAAGAACGATGGTCCGGACGATTCGATGAGGGGCCAGCCAGGCCTGGCGGCACGGCAGGCGGCTTCGCTCGACGCCGCCCGCTACTGCTGGAGCAACAGGGACACATTCGTCACGAGGCCTTTCGCCCATCTCCGAACCGCACCTGCGTCGCCGTCGCCTCGGGCGTACCCTCGGCGCCTCTGGCATGCACCACGGCCCTGTCGCCCGGGTGCAGGTCGGTCGCGGTAGCCGGGGTGCTCCCGTTCAGGAACTGCGTGCTCGGGGTCACCTTGAACGCTTTCTCACCCTCAGCGGTCTGGAGGACGATTCGATCCGCCGAAACGCTCTTCAGGGTCCCCTTCGCGTGGATACCCCCGCCGTGCGCCCAGGCGCTGCCCGGTGCTGCCAGAGCGATGACGCACACCATCAAGAATGTCCTCATCGCTCACGCTCTCCATGACCATGGGCATCCGCGGGGGCGCTCTTCTGATGACTTCCGTCGCGCCGCGGCGGCGCGCTGTCCCCTCTCAGGAACGCGTTCTCCTCCTCGAGCTCCCGCCACTCATCCGGGCTTTTCGGATTCAGCCCCTCCATTTCCTGCTTCTCCTCGGACGTGAGATTCGGCAGATGCCGGATGAAGTGGACGAGGTGCCAGCTCGCGCGCTCGCTCCCGGGCTCGCCCCATGCTGGCATCCCGGTCAGGCGCACACCGTTCTCGATGATCCAGAAGAGCTCGCCATCGCTCAGATCCTGAGTGGCCGGAAGGCGCATGTCGGGCGTGCGCGGGGAGAGACTCCGTCCGATGCGCGTACCCCCCGCTCCGTTATTGCCGTGGCACTGCGCGCAATGGTCGGCGAAGTGGGCGCGCCCGTCGCGTAGCGCTTCCGGCGTGGCCCGTTCCGGATTGTTCATCGCCCGCGCCGCGGAAGGGATGGCCCAGTGCCGGACCCGACGGGCGAAGGCGCTCTCGAGCTCGGAAGGCTCCGCTCGCGCGGAGACACCGCTCCGCAGCAGCATAGCGCCCCCAGTCATGCCGACCACCGCCGCCAGGACTGCCACGACGATCGACAACCTACAGATCCACCTCACGCGACCGACCTCCAGACCACCCCCGTGCCCAAGCATACCTGCGCCGGTCGGGTTGCGCGCGGCGACGCGCGTTCATTCGCCCTCCTGAAGAGCGCGGACGGGGCTTCGGACGGCGGCCCGCAGAGCCGATCCGACCCAGAGTAGTCGCGAGCCGATCCGACCCAGAGTAATCGCAGACGAGAGTTTTCGAGTGCATGGGTTCGCACCAACCCGCAGTCACGGGTGAATGACCGGCTAATCGAAGGCGCCACGGCGCGTGGCCTGCTAGCACGACTTGGTCGACGGGACTGCGCGGCGCGTGGCCCTGTCGTCAGTCGAGCGGGCACACGACCACGATCGGTCGTTGCCACGTGCTCGTGGGGCTGCTGTCGGAGTCGGCTGCTATTCCGGAACCGCGCAGCGAACACCGAACGCGATCCGCAGCCAGTACGTGCCGCTCGGGAAGATCACATCCTGAGTGCCCTGCCTCATCGCCTGCCACGCCGCACGGTAGGACGTGAGGAATTCTTTCAGGCGCGACAGGGCCTCGATCCTCTTCCATTTGTCGCGGCTGGCTATCCTGGGGTTCAGCCCCCGAAGCGGCTCGAGCGCCGTCGCCCGTGAAAAGGGCTCTTGAGCAAGGACCCTCGCGGCGCCCAGGAATGTGCTTCCTCTTGACGCGACGGCCGCGCGTTCCTCGTGAACGGTGAGCGCGGCGATGAGTCTATCCCTGAACTGGGCGCTGGATTCGAACCCCGGCGGCACGGTCAGCTCGAGCTCGACAGCCTCGGGCATGGGCCCTTCGGCGCGGAAGAAGCTCTCCGGCCTGGTGAAGCGAATGCGACCGGCGCCGATCTGGTCGGGCTCGGACCAGAGTCCCGGCCACTCGCGGCCCCTCTTCACGAGCCCTGCCGCGACTGGATTCGCCAAGACGTACGCAGCCTTCTCGATGACGTCTTCGGGCGAACTCAGCGAGACCGCGCTGTAGCTCGAAGGTGCCCAGAACGACTCACAACGCCCGAGGGCGGCATTGAGCGCGCGCGCCACGAGCGAGTCCAGGTATTGCTCGAATGCGGGGAGGCGCGCGTTGGTATCCGTGACGACGAGGTGGAAATGGGTCGACATGACGCAGAAGGCGTGAACGGAAACGCTGAATCGGCGCGCCGCGACCGCGAGAAGGTATCCGAAGATGCTGGTTGTCGTCGGCGATGGGCGCAACAGGAACTGGCGCTGGGAGCACCGCCGCGTCACGAGGTAGGTGGTTCCGGGAAGGACTTGGCGCGGCATGGTCATGAGCGCACGCCATGGCAGGCCGTGTGCCATCCGAAGCATCGAGAGGTTTCCGTCAGTTGCATTCGATGCTGGAGCAACGATGGTCCGAAGAGCGGACCGTTGCGTCCGCGAAAACTACTCTGGGTCGGGATGGGAGCGGTGGGCACGCTGGGCGTGCACCCTAGTCACGGCGCGCCGTCGCCCGCGCTCGCCGCGCGTGCGTGTCCCACCTGGAGCGCCGCCACGACGGCGAGGCCTTGGAAGAGCGCGACGCCGCAGAGCACGGCCGAGAACAGGCTGCGGTCCATGAGGCGGCCGAAGAGGATGGGCGCCGTGGAGAGCCCCACGTCGAGGCCGGAGTACACGAACCCGTAGACGCGCCCGAACGAGCGCTGCCCGAAGCGCTCCATGGCGGCCCTGCGCACGAGCAGGTCGCGCGACGGGTTTGCCGTCCCCGTGCAGAACCCGATGAGCGCCATGAACGGGAGGACGGCCGGGCGCGTGAGGGCGCCCGTCGCGAGGGCGAGCGCCATGAGCGCGGCCACGACGAGGAGCGCCGCGACGATCCGCTCGTGCGCCTGGATCCTCGCCGCGAGGAACCCGCCGGCCGCAATCCCGGCGGCGCCTCCGAGCAGGTAGGCGGTGAGCGCGGAGGCCGCGACGGCGAGCGGCAGGCCGTAGATGCTCTTCAGGACGGAGGGGGCGAAGTTCTGGAGCGCGCCGAAGCCCATCGTCGAGGCCAGGAAGAAGAGGAAGCACATCCAGACGGCGCCCACCCCGAGGAACGCGAAGGGTGAGCCGGAGGGCGCGCCGGTCACCGACCCCCGCCCCGCCAGGCCGTCGTCCGCGATGATCCCGCGCAGCAGGACGACGGCCGCGAGGGCGAGCGCCGCGACGGCGCCGGCGGCGAAGGCCGCGGCGCGCCACCCCGCGGCTGCGGCGATCGCGGTCATGAGCACCGGGGCGGCAGCCCAGCCCAGGTTCCCCGAGAGGCCGTGCGCCGAGAAGGCGTGGCCCAGCCTGCGTTGCGAGACGCGGCTGTTCAGCACGGTGAAGTCGACGGGGTGGAAGACGGCGTTCCCGGCGCCGGCCAGGAGCGCCGCCGCGAGCAGCATGGGGTAGCTCCGCGCCACGCCGAGGACGGCCGCGGCGATCCCGAAGAGCGCGAGTCCCGTCCACAGCACGCGCCGCGCTCCGAGGCGATCCACGAGGAAGCCCGCCAGCGCCTGGCCGATGCCGGAGACGACGAAGAAGGCGGTGGTGAGCCACCCGGCGCGGGTGAAGGAGAGGCGGAAATCTGCCATGAGCCACGGGAAGAGCGAGGGCAGGACGAGGTGGAAGAAGTGCGAGGTCGCGTGCGCGAAGCCGATGAGCGACATCACGCGGAGGTCGTGGCTGCGCGTCGTCGGGGCGGCCGCCTCCATGCCGCCGCGAGTCTAGCCGCGCAGGCGGCCACGCGCCGCGCTATCCTTGCGGCGCAGCGTAGCGGGGGTGGACGGATGGACGGCAAGCAGGACCCGGCGCTCCTCGGGACCGAGGCGCTCGCGCGCGTCGAGCGCGTCCTCGCGGACGCGTGCGGGCTCCTGCTCACCCCCGGCCAGCGCCGTGGCCTCGGATACGCGGTCGCGGACGCCGCGCGGGTGGCCGGGACGAGCCCGTCCGCGCTCGTGGAGCGCGTCGCCGCAGGCGACGAGCCGGCGCTCGAGGCGCTCGTCGCGCGCGCCGTCGTCGGCGAGACGTCGTTCCTTCGCCATCCCGCGCAACTCGCGGCGCTGCGCGCGCTCCTGCCCACGCTCGATCGGGGCGAGCCGCTCCACGTCTGGTCCGCGGGGTGCGCGAGCGGCGAGGAGGCCTACAGCCTCGCGCTCACGCTCCTCGCCGCCGGCCGCGACGGCGATCGCATCCTCGCGACGGACGTCTCGGAGGACGCGCTCGCGCGCGCGCGCGACGGCCGCTATGGGCCGTGGTCGCTGCGGCGCGTCTCCCCGGCGCTGCGCGAGCGCTGGTTCCGCGCGAGCGGCGGGGGCGAGCTCGAGGTGGCGCCCGCGCTGCGCGCGTGCGTCGAGCTCCGCCGCCACAACGTGGTGAAGGATTCCCCTCCCGGGAGCTTCGACGTCGTGGTGTGCCGCAACGTCCTCATCTACTTCGGCGCGACCACCGCGGCCGCCGTGCTGCGGCAGCTCCTCGGCGCCGTGCGTCCGGGCGGCCTGCTCGTGCTCGGGCCGGTCGAGCTCCCGCTCGCGGCGTCCCTGCCGGTGGAGTGGGTGGACCGCGAGGGCGCGACCGTGCTGCGGAGGCCCGAGGCGGGCGACGAGCCGCGAGCCGCCGCTCGCGCCGAGCGCCGCGCCGGGAGGCCGTCCGGCGACGAACGGCGTCGCGCCCCCACGGCGGCGCCGCCCCGCCTCGGCCCGCTCTTCCTGGCCGCGCGCCACCTCGCGCGCACCGGCCTCCTGTCGGACGCGGAGCGGCTCGCCCGCGCCGCCGTGGAGGCCGAGGGCGGGCCCGAGCCGTGGCTCCTCCTCGGCCAGCTCGCCGAGGCGCGCGGCGAGATCGAGGTCGCGCTGGCGCAGGTGCGGCGCGCGATCGAGATCGACCCGGCGCTGCCGCTCGGGCTCGCCGCGCTCGCGGCGCTGCTCCGCCGCCAGGGGAAGCCCGCGCTGGCGGCGCTGGCGCAGGCCGACGCGCTGCGGGCGCTGGCGCTGCTCCCGGGCGACCTCCTCCTGCGCGGCGTGGACGCGGTGCCCGCGGCCGCGCTGCGGCGGGCGCTCGCCGGCGACGGCGGCGCGGGCGAGGACGCGTGACGTTCTTCGACGTGCAGCTCCACCCCGTCTCGCTCCGCGCGGGCGATCTCGACGACCTGCGCTTCTTCGGCGTGGCCGGCGCGCTCGCGCCCGCGGACGACGCGGTGACGCCCGCGACGCGCGAGGGCCTCCGCCGGGCGTGGGCCGCCCTCGCGCCCGGCGCGACGCGCCGGCTCCGCCGCGCCGGCATCGCCGGCTTCGCCGCGATCGGCATCCACCCAAAGTGTATTCCGTGGCGGGGGCTCGAGGCGCTCCTCGGCGAGCTGCCCGACTTCCTCGGCCGCCACGACGTGCTCGCGCTGGGCGCCATCGGCCTCGACGAGGGCGGCGCGCGCGAGGAGGCGGTCTTCGCGCGCCAGCTGGAGCTCGCCCGCGAGCTGCGCCTCCCCGTCCTCGTCCACACGCCGTGGCGGCACAAGGAGCGCATCACGCGCCGCGCGCTCGCCCTGCTCCGCGAGCACGAGCTCGATCCCGCCCGCGTGCTCGTCACCCGCGCCGACGCGTGCACCATCCGCATGATTCGCGCCTGCGGCTACGCTGCGGGGCTGTCGCTCTCGGCGGGCGGCGGCGACGCGCTCGACGAGGCGGTGCGGCTCGTGCGATCGCTCGGGCCCGAGGGGCTCGTGCTCGGCTCGGGCGCAGGCGACGGGGCGGGCGACCTGCTCTCGTTGCCGCGCGCGGCGGGCCGCATGGCCAAGGCCGGCCTCTCGCCCGCGGTGGTGCGCCGCGTCTGCGGCGCGAACGCGCTCCAGCTGCTCGGGCTCGACGCGGGCGTCCTGAAGCAGCCGCCCGCTTGAAGTGGATCCGCCGCGCAGGAACGGTCGTCCACCGAGCCGCCCTCACCGCCGCCAGTGGCCCGTGCGGCCGCCCTTCTTCTCGAGGAGCTCGAGCGCCTCGATGCGCATTCCGCGCTCGTAGCGCTTCAGCATGTCGTAGACGGTGAGGCAGGCCGCGGCCACCGCCGCGAGCGCTTCCATCTCGACGCCGGTGCGGTCGACGGTGCGGACGGTGGCGACGATCTCCACCGCGCCGCGGCGGGTCCGCGCGATCACGTCGACGCCGGAGAGCGCGATGGGGTGGCACAGCGGGACGATGTCCGGCGTCTTCTTCGCGGCCATGATGCCGGCGATCCGCGCCGCCGCGAGGACGTCACCCTTCTCGGACTCGCCGCGCCGCACGATCCCGACGGTCGCCGGAGCCATGGTGACGCGCCCGCGCGCGACCGCCACGCGCTCGGTCTTGGCCTTCTCGCCGACATCGATCATCTTCATGGAGAATCCCGTCACAGCGGCGGGCAGTTCATGTGATTCCCCAGCGTCACAGCCGCCGCTGTGAGCTGAGATCCGGCGCCTTGCTCACAGCGGCGGGCAGTTCATGTGATTCCCCAGCGTCACAGCCGCCGCTGTGAGCTGAGATCCGGCGCCTTGCGGCGCCTCTAGCGGGGGGAGAAACTCTCCCCCCGCACCCCCCATCTCGAGCGTCAGTTCAAGTGGCATGCGGAATCAGTCCCACTTCTCGGTGGCGTGCTCGCCGAGCCACCGCTCTGCGTCGATGGCGGCCATGCAGCCCGTCCCGGCGGCGCTCACCGCCTGTCGGTAGCTCGGGTCGGCCACGTCACCCGCCGCGAAGACGCCCGGGACGCTCGTGGCCGTCGAGGGCGACGCGATCTTGAGATACCCCACCTCGTTCATCTCGAGCTGGCCCTTGAAGAGCGCGGTGTTGGGCTCGTGCCCGATGCCCATGAAGAGCCCCTTCACCGGCAGCTCGCGCTTCGTGCCGTCGATCGTGCTCTTGAGGCGGAGGCCCGTCACCGTCCTGCCGTCGCCGAGCACCTCGTCCACGGCGCTGTTCCAGGCGAACGCGATCTTCGGGTTCTTCTTCGCCTTCTCGGCCATGATCTTCGAGGCGCGCAGCTCGCCGCGGCGGTGCACGATGGTCACCTTGGTCGCATACTTCGTGAGGAAGGTCGCCTCCTCGACGGCGGTGTCGCCGCCGCCCACGACCGCGATCTCCACCCCGCGGAAGAAGAAGCCGTCACAGGTGGCACAGGCCGACACGCCCTTGCCGCGGTATCGCGTCTCGCTCTCGATGCCGAGCCACTTGGCCGAGGCGCCGGTCGCGATGATGACGGCATCGGCGGTGTAGAGGTGATCGTCGTGCCAGAGCTGGAAGGGCCGGCGCGAGAAGTCGACGCGAGTCACGTCGCCGAGCAGGTAGCGCGTCCCGAAACGCTCCGCCTGCTTCTTCATCTTCTCCATGAGCTCGGGGCCGAGGATGCCCTCCGGAAACCCTGGATAGTTCTCGACGTCGCTCGTGATGGTGAGCTGCCCGCCGGGTTGCATGCCCTCGAAGAGGAGGGGCGAGAGGTTCGCGCGCGCCGCGTAGAGGGCGGCAGTGTAGCCGGCGGGGCCGGAACCGATGATGACGAGTCGCTCGTGCTGGGCCATGTCGGGATTGCCTTCCAAGGAGGTGGCTCTCTTTAGCGGCTTCGCGGCGGAATGTCATGGACGGCTCCGCCGCGCGGCTCGCCCTCCCGCGGGAGGACGCCCCGTGAGTACCTCCCGGCACCGGGACGGTGCAGCGGTCTCCAAGTGCTCGCCGCGCTTGACGGAAAGGCGGCCGGAAATGCGTTGACGGTCCGAGTGTTTATCATCGACAATCGCGCGCTCGAAACGCCGTCTCAACTCTTCGGGAGCACCATGTCACGCTTCGTCATCGGGATGATCACCCTCGCCCTGGCCGTCGCCTGCCAGAAGCCGTCCACCTCCGAGGCCAAGACCGCCGATCCGGGCGCGCCCGTCGCGCGCTGGAACGGAGGGACGATCACGGCCGCCGAGCTCGACGCCCAGATGTACGAGCAGCGCAAGCAGGCGCTCGACCAGCTGCTCGTCCGCAAGCTCGTGGAGCAGAAGGCGAAGGCGGAGAGCACCACCCCCGAGGTGCTCTGGAAGCGCGAGGTGACCGACAAGCTCAAGAAGCCGAGCGACGCCGAGATGAAGCAGTTCTACGACGAGCAGTCGGCCAAGCAGCCGCTGCCGCCGTTCGAGCAGATCAAGGAGCAGATCGCCCAGTACATGGAGCGCCCGGCAGTGCAGGCGGCGACGCAGGCCTTCGTCGAGAAGCTCAAGAAGGAGCTGAACGTCGAGGTGACGCTGAAGCCCCCGCGCGTCGAGGTCGCCGCGGAGGGGCCGTCGAAGGGCGCCTCGAGCGCGCCCATCACCATCGTGGAGTTCTCCGACTTCCAGTGCCCCTACTGCTCGCGCGCCGAGGAGACGGTGACGAAGGTGCTGAAGGCCTACGACGGGAAGGTCCGCGTCGTCTACCGCGACTACCCGCTGCCCTTCCACCCGCAGGCCGAGAAGGCCGCCGAGGCCGCGCACTGCGCCGGCGACCAGGGGAAGTACTGGGAGATGCACGAGAAGCTGTTCGCGAACCAGAAGGCGCTCGAGCCGGTCGCGCTGAAGGGCTACGCGAAGGACCTGAGCCTCGACCAGGGCAAGTTCGACAAGTGCCTCGACTCGGGCGACAAGGCCAAGGTCGTCGAGACGAACAAGAAGGCCGGCGAGAAGGTGGGCGTGACCGGCACGCCGGCGTTCTTCGTGAACGGGTACCAGCTCTCGGGCGCGCAGCCGTTCGAGGAGTTCAAGTCGATCATCGACCAGGAGCTGGCGAGGAAGTAGGCGCCGGTCCCTTGGCGGAAGCTCGCTGCGCGCATTAACAGGGAGGGGCCCGCCGCGACCGTGGCGGGCTCCTTTCGTTTTCAGGGGAGCTTCGACATGGGCGCTTACGACCACCAGGGGATCACCGCCATCTCGGAGCGGCGCCGCACCCGGCCAGTCCAGGTCGGCGCGGTGCAGGTGGGCGGCGGCGCCCCGATCGCGGTGCAGTCCATGACGACGACCGACACCCGCGACGCGGCGGCGACGCTCGCGCAGGTGCGGGCGCTCGCGGCGGCGGGGGCGGACCTCGTGCGCCTGGCGGTCCCGGACGCGGAGGCCGCGGCGGCGCTCGCCGAGATCGTGCGCGGCACGCCGGTGCCGCTCGTCGCCGACATCCACTTCGACTACCGCCTCGCGCTCTCGGCGCTCCAGGCCGGCATCCACTGCATTCGCCTCAACCCGGGCAACATCGGCTCGCCCGAGCGCGTCCGCGAGGTGGTGAAGGCGGCCCGGGAGCGGCGCGTGCCCATCCGCATCGGCGTGAACGCGGGATCGCTCGAGGAGGACATCGTCGAGAAGCACGGGTGGCCCACCGCCGAGGGCATGGTCGAGAGCGCCGCCCGCCACATCGCGTTCCTCGAAGACGAGGGGTACCGCGAGATCAAGGTCTCGCTGAAGGCGCACGACGTCGCGATGACGGTGCGCGCGAACCGGCTCTTCGCCGAGCGGTTCGAGTACCCGCTCCACCTCGGCATCACGGAGGCGGGCACGCTCCTCTCCGGGGCCGTGAAGAGCGCCGCCGGCATGGGCATCCTGCTCGCCGACGGCATCGGCGACACCATCCGCGTGTCCCTGGCGGCCGACCCGGTGGAGGAGGTGAAGGTCGCGCGCGTCCTGCTCAAGTCGCTCGGCCTCAAGTTCGGCGGGGCGACGCTCACCGCCTGTCCTACCTGCGGCCGCTGCTCGGTCGCGATGATCCCGATCGCGGAGCGCGTCGAGCAGCGCTTGTCGCTCCTCAAGGGCGAGGTCAACGTCGCCGTCATGGGTTGCGAGGTGAATGGCCCGGGCGAGGCGACCGCGGCCGACGTCGGTGTCGCCTACGGCCACAAGGGCGTGGGGCTGCTCTTCAAGAACGGCCAGATCGTGAAGCGCATGAAGGCCGAGGAGCTCGAGGACGCGCTCGTGGACGAGGCGACGCGCATCTCCGAGGAGCGGGCGAAGAAGACGTCGTAGCGGCCGGTAGCGCCCTACCCTGAGCGCCCGACCCAGAGTCGTTTTCCGACTACCTTACCCAGAGTCGTTTCGAAATGACTCTGGGTAAGGCGGAAAGGGTAAGGCGGAAATGACGCTGGGTAAGGGGAAAAGCGTGTGATCACGGGTGACTGCGCGCCTCGCGCCATCTCGGCGCGTCCGGGCCGCGGCCGCCAGCACCCGCGCGACAGCGCCCCAGCCCTCCCGCGAGAGCGCTGCGCGTCCGGCGCTGTGCCGCCGCGGGGCGTGCGGTATAACCCCCGACCATGCACGTCGCCCGCACGAGCCACCTCTTCATCCCGACCCTCAAGGAGGCGCCCGCCGACGCGCAGGTCGCCTCGCACAAGCTCCTCGTCCGGGCCGGCTTCATCCGCCAGCTAGGCGCCGGTATCTACGACTACCTGCCGCTCGCGAAGCGCAGCCTCACGAAGATCGAGGCCATCATCCGCGAGGAGATGAACGCCATCGGCGGGCAGGAGTTCTACCTGCCCGCGCTGCACCCGGCGGAGATCTGGAAGGAGTCGGGCCGCTGGGAGGTGATGGGCGACAACATGTTCCGCCTGAAGGACCGCAAGGGCGGCGACTACGGCCTCGGCATGACGCACGAGGAGGTCTTCACGGCCATCGCGCGCGACGAGCTGCGCAGCTACCGGCAGCTGCCCCAGGTCTGGTACCAGATCCAGACCAAGTTCCGCGACGAGCCGCGTCCGAAATCGGGGCTCCTGCGCGTGCGGCAGTTCACGATGAAGGACGCCTACTCCTTCGACGTGGACCAGGCCGGCCTCGACGCGCGGTACGAGGACGAGCGCCGCGCGTACGAGAAGATCTTCTCCCGCTGCGGGCTCGACTTCGTCGTCGTGCAGGCGCACTCGGGCGCCATGGGCGGCTCGGGCTCGCAGGAGTTCATGGTGCGCACCGACGCGGGCGAGGACCTCGTCGCCGCCTGCCCGAAGTGCCGCTACGCGGCGAACACCGAGACCGCCAGCTCGCGCCTTCCGGCCGAGACGGACGCCCCCTCGCTGCCCAGGCCGGAGAAGTTCGCGACCCCGGGCGTCCTCACCATCGAGGCGCTCCAGCGCCAGCCGTACGGCGTCGGCGCGAGGCGGCAGCTCAAGACGCTCGTCTACGTCGCGGACGGAAAGCCCGTGCTGGCCGTCGTGCGCGGCGACCACGACCTCAACGAGGCGAAGCTCCAGACCGCCACCGGGGCGAGCGACGTGCGCCCGGCGGCCGCCGACGAGATCGCGCCGCTCATGGGCGCTCACGCCGGCTCGCTCGGCGCGGTCGATTTCGAGAAGGCGCCCGTCTACGTGGACCGCACGCTCGAGGGGCGCACCGGGATGGTGACGGGCGCGAACGAGGACGGCTTCCACCTGAGGGGCGTGGACGTGGCGCGCGACGTCCTCGCGCACGGCAAGCTGGCGGACCTGCGCACCGTGAAGGCGGGCGAGGGTTGCCCGCGCTGCGACGGCACGCTCGACGTGTTCAAGGCGCTCGAGGTCGGGCACATCTTCAAGCTCGGGACGAAGTACTCGGTCTCGATGAAGGCGAGCGTCCTCAAGGCGGACGGCAGCGAGACGCCCATCGTCATGGGCAGCTACGGCATCGGCGTCGAGCGCATCCTCGCCGCCGCCATCGAGCTCCACCACGACGACGACGGCATCATCTGGCCGCTCTCCATCGCGCCCTACCACGCGACCGTGCTCACGCTGGGCAAGGAGCCCGAGCTCGCGAAGGCCGCCGAGGAGGTCGCGGCGGCGCTCGCCAAGGCCGGCCTCGACGTGCTCTACGACGACCGCGACGAGCGCGCGGGCGTGAAGTTCAAGGACGCCGACCTCGTCGGCATTCCCATCCGCATCGCGGTGGGGCGCAAGGGGCTCGCCGAGGGCAAGGTGGAGTGGAAGCTCCGCCGCGGGAAGGACGTCGCGCTCGTCACCGTCGCCGAGGTCGCCGCGAAGGCGGCGGCGCTGGTCGCGGCCGAGGTGGTGTAGCGGGGGAGGAAGGCGCGCATGCGCGCAAAGCTGTCGGTAGGTCCCGAGGACGCGGTGACGCTCTCGCGGCGCGACGCCGAGGCGATCGGCGTCGCCCACGGCGACGAGGTCGACGTCGTCACGCTCCGCGGCAGCTTCGCCCTCGTCTCGCCCTCGAGGAAGGAGGGGAGCTGGTTCGCCGGATCCCTCGCGGCGCTCTCGTTCGGCGAGGTGGCGCAGCTCGTCGCGAGCACGCTGCGCTCCGGGATGCTGCTCCTCTCGTCCGGCAGCGAGCGCGAGGCGCGCGGCGCCCCGCCGGGGCAGCTCCGCCGGAAGGCCATCGCCTTCCGCGAGGGGCAGGTCGTCTTCGCCTCGTCGAGCGATCCCGCCGATCGCCTGGGCCCCGTCCTGTGGCGGAGCGGCGTCCTGCCGCTTCCCGATCTCGACCGCGCGAGCCGCCTCGTCGGGGCGGGCCGGCCACTCGGGCAGGTGCTGGTGGACGAGGGGCTCCTCACCTCGGCGCAGATCTACGAGGGCATCGTCCGGCAGGTGCGCGAGATCGTGCTCGGGTGCTTCCACGAGCGCGAGGGCGACTTCGTCTTCCGCGCCGGGCCGCACGACGAGCGGAACGCGGTGAAGCTCCCGGAGCGCACCCGCGACCTCCTGCTCGCCGGAGTGCGCCGCGGCGAGGAGCTGGAGACGCTCCAGGCCGCCGAGGTGCCCGATCTCGGGGCCGCGCTGCGGCGGATCGTCGTCGGCGGCCCCGACCTCGACTTCCGCGCCGCGCGCCTCCTCTCGCTCGCGGACGGGCGCCCGCTCCGCGCCGCGATGGCCGAGGCGCAGCTCTCGACGTACGACGGCGTGCGCGCCGCCGCGGCGCTCGTCCGCGCGCGGCTCGTCGCCCCGCTCGAGGGCCCGCCACCGGCCGCGGCCGCGCCGCCCGCGCCGGCCCTGACGCCCCCGCCCGTCGCGCCTCCCACGGGCGGCGGCGCCTTCGAGAGCTACCGGCGCATCTTCAAGCGGCTCTACGCCCCGCTCCGCCAGGCGAGCGCCGACGCGCGCGAGCGCCTCAACGGCTACCTCGACCGGCTCCCGCCGCGGCAGCGCGAGCTGTTCGAGGGCGTGCGGCTCGACGGCGAGGGCGACCTCGACGTGGCGCGCGTGCTCGTCAACGTGAGCAGCAGCGGCCTGTACGTCGGCGCGGCCGCGCGCGCAGCCGCGCTCGAGGCGCTCGACGGGTTCCTCGCCTTCGCGCTCTTCGAGGTGAAGAACGTGCTGCCGCGCGACGAGGCGGAGGCGGTGCTCCGTGTGGTGGGGCGGATGCAGATGGGAAAGGCGTAGTATCGTCCTCGTCCGATGACCAACCGCGATCGCCTCTGCGCCGCGCTCGACTTTCCCACCTGGTCGGCCGCCGAGCCCTTCGCGCGCACGATCGCGCCGGAGGTCGGTCTGCTCAAGGTGGGGCTCGAGCTCTTCGTGGCCGAGGGCGCTCCCGCCGTGCGCGCGGCGGCGGCGCTCGGCCGGCCCGTCTTCCTGGATCTGAAGCTCCACGACATCCCGAACACCGTCGAGGGCGCGGCGCGCAGCGCGGCCGCCACGGGCGCCTCCCTCCTCACCGTGCACGCGAGCGGCGGGGCGGAGATGATCCGCGCCGCCGTGCGCGGCGCCGGGCCCCAGGTCGGCATCCTCGCCGTGACGGTCCTGACGAGCCTCGACGCGGCGACGCTCGCGCGCGTGGGCGTCGCCGGCCCGCCCGAGGACGCGGTGGTGCGCCTGGCGCGGCTCGCGATGGACGCGGGCGCCCGCGGCATCGTCTGCTCTCCGCTCGAGGTCGCCGCCGTCCGCGCCGCGGTCGGTCCGGGCGCGCTCCTCGTCATCCCAGGCGTGCGTCCCCCGGGTGTGGCGCTCGGAGATCAGAATCGCGTCGCGACGCCGCGCGAGGCGGTGAGAGCCGGCGCCGACGTCCTCGTCCTCGGCCGTCCGCTCCGTGATGCGCCCGACCCCGCGGCCGCCGCGCGCGCCATCGCGCGGGAGCTGTGAGGGACTCGCGCTCCTACCGCCCCGCGCGCCGGAGCAGCACGTAGAGCGCACCCCCGCCGCCGTCGGCGGGGCGCGCCGTCGCGAAGGCGAGCACGTGGCGGCCGAAGCGCGCGGTGGCGAGCCACGTCTTGAGCGCGTCCTTCAGGATCGGCATCTGGTCCTTCGAGTGGATGCCGCGCCCGTGCACGAGGAGCACGCAGCGTTTCCCGGCGCTGCGCGCCTGCTTCAGGAAGGCGTCGACGGCGGCCTTCGCCTCGTCGCGCGTCATGCCGTGGAGGTCGATGTGGCCCTGCACCGCGAACTCGCCGCGGCGGAGGCGGCGCACGATCCCCGCGTCGAGCCCGGGCACCCGCCCCTCGATGAACTCGTCCGAGTCGGCGAGATCGAACGGCGCCTCGCCCGAGACGAGCGCCTCGAGCGCACGGATGGCGTCGAGGTCGGGGTGCCAGAACTTGTCGGGCGCCGCCGAGGGTGGCGGCGGGCCGGCGAGGCCGTGCCCGTCCACGAGCGGCTCCACGCCGCTCACGGCGCTCGCCCAGAGCTCGTCGTCGCTCGCCTCGCGCGGAGGAGGAGGGGGCGGACGAGCGGCGGGCGGCGGCCGCGGCGCCGGCGCGACCTTCGCCACGCGCTCCTTCAGGACCGCGAAGGGCGCGTGGAACGGCTGCTTTCCCTGCTTCTTCGCCACGAGGAGACTATAAGCCACGCCCGCATGGATTCCGAGGTCCAGTGCCCCTCCTGCGGCGAGTGGGTGACCATCTTCGTCGACCCCGGAGGCGGCGAGGTCCAGACGTACGTCGAGGACTGCCCCGTCTGCTGCCGGCCCTACACGGTGCACGCCGTCGAGGAAGAGGCGGGCGGGTACGCGGTCGCGCTGGCGCGGCAGGACGAGTAGCCGCACCTCCCGCCCGCGATGCCGTTCCCGCTTGACGCGCTCGCCCGTCAGGCAGCACCTTTCGTCCCGGTCCCGAGCGAGGTCGTGCCATGCCAGCCATCGTCGCCGTCCAGGACGTCTCCAAGATCTACAAGCTCGGCAAGACCGAGGTGCCCGCGCTGCGCGGCGTCTCGCTCGAGATCCACCGCGGGGAGTTCCTCGCCGTCGCCGGCCCCTCCGGCAGCGGCAAGACGACGCTCCTCAACCTCATCGGCTGCGTCGACACGCCCACCGGCGGGCGCGTCCTGGTGGACGGCAAGGACACGAAGGACCTCTCCGAGCGCGCGCTGACCTCGCTCCGGCTCCACCGCATCGGGTTCATCTTCCAGACCTTCAACCTGGTGCAGGTGCTGTCCGTGCTGCAGAACGTGGAGTTCCCGCTGCTCCTCCAGGGCGGCCTCGGGCGCAAGGACCGCGACCGGCGCGTGCGCGGCCTCCTCGACGCGGTCGGGCTCGGCGATCACGCCCGCCACCGCCCGAGCGAGCTCTCGGGCGGCCAGCGCCAGCGCGTGGCGGTGGCGCGCGCGCTCGTGACGGCGCCGGCGCTGGTCCTCGCCGACGAGCCGACCGCGAACCTCGACTCGCAGACCGGCGAGAACATCATCAACCTCATGCGGGACATGAACCGCAAGGACGGGACCACCTTCATCTTCTCGACGCACGATCCGAAGGTGATGGCGCACGCCACGGCCGTCGTGCGCATCGCGGACGGGCAGGTGGTCGGGCGCGAGGCGGCGGCCGAGATGGCGGCGGCGGGAGCGCGCTGACGTGCCGGCGCGCTCTCGCATCGGGACGGCCGGCGTCCTCCTCCAGATCGCCTTCCGCAACCTCTTCGCGAGCAAGGCGAAGACCTTCATCGTCGGCGGCATCATCCTCTTCGGGGCGGCGCTCGTCGTCATCGGCAGCTCGCTCCTCGACACCGTCGATCGCGGCATGCGCGGCAGCGTCCAGGGGAGCCTCGCGGGCCAGCTCCAGATCTACTCGGCGCGCTCGAAGGACGACCTCGCGCTCTACGGCGGGATGATGGGCGAGTCGCAGCTCGAGCCCATCGAGGACTTCGCGGCGGTGAAGCGCGCCGTCGAGAAGGTCCCGAACGTGAAGAGCATCGTCCCCATGGGGATCGACCAGGCGATGGTCGCGACCGGGAACGAGTTCGACGTGGCGCTCGAGCGCCTGCGGGCCGACGTGCGGGCGCGCCTCGCGGGCGACGCGAGCCCGGACGTCGCCGCGCGCTACGCGTCGCACAAGGCGCACGTCCGCCGGATGACGACGCTGCTGCAGCAGGAGCTGCACCAGGCGCGCGCCATCGTGGACGGGAAGCTCATCAAGGAGCGGGCCGGCGAGATCGCCGACCTGGCGCGCTCCACCGGCGAGGCGTTCTGGGCCGGCTTCGACCAGGACCCGCTCGGCAGCCTCGAGTTCCTGGAGAACCGCATCGCGCCGCAATCGCTCTCGGGCGGGTTCACGTTCATCCGGTACGCCGGCACCGATCTCGACGCCTACCCGGGCGCGTTCGACCGCATGCGCATCGTCGAGGGCACGGCGGTGCCGAAGGGGCAACGCGGGATCCTGCTCGGGAAGCTCTACGCCGAGGACTGGCTCAAGCTCAAGACGGCGCGCCGCCTCGACAAGATCCGCGACGCGCGCAACATCAACCGGAAGCGCATCGCGAAGGACGAGGAGCTGCAGCGCTGGGTCAAGGAGAACCAGAGCCAGACGCGCGACATCCTCCTGCAGCTCGACCCCATCCAGGCCGGCGTCGCGACCGAGCGCTTGCAGCGCGCGCTCGGCTCGTCCCGGACCGACCTCCACGATCTCCTGGTCGAGCTGTTCGCGACCGACGACGCGAACTTCGACCGGCGGTACGCGATCTTCTACCGAGAGCTGGCGCCGCTCCTGCAGCTCTACATGGTGCGCCTCGGCGACACCATCACCATCAAGGCGCCCTCGAAGTCCGGGTACATGAGCTCGGTCAATCTCGAGGTGTACGGCTTCGTCGAGTTCCGCGGCCTGGAGAAGTCCGCGCTGGCCGGGATCATGAGCCTCATGGACATCGTCTCGTGGCGCGAGCTGTACGGCTACGTGACGCCGGAGAAGGCGGCCGAGATCCGCGCCATCAAGCAGAGCGCCGGCGCGCGCGACGTGTCGCGCGAGAACGCCGAGGCGGAGCTGTTCGGGGCCGCCGCCCCCGCCGCCGTCTCCGTCCGCGCCGACCGGATCGAGGACCCGGTGCTGGCGGGGGCCGCCCAGCGCAAGGCCGACGCGGCGCTCGCCTCGCACGCCTCGACCCAGGAGGAGATCGACGGCGGCGTCGCGCTCAACGCCGCGGTGACGCTGCACGACCCGTCGCGCCTGCGGGAGACCCTGCGCGACGTGAAGGGGGCGCTCGCCGCGGCGCACCTCGACATGAAGGTGGTGGACTGGCAGCAGGCGTCCGGGATCGTGGGCCAGTTCATCTCGCTCGCCCGCATCATCCTCTACACCGCCGTCTTCATCATCTTCGCGGTCGCGCTCGTCATCATCAACAACGCCATGGTGATGGCGACCCTGCAGCGCGTGAAGGAGATCGGGACCATCCGCGCCATCGGGGCGCAGAAGCGGTTCGTGCTCGCGATGCTGCTCCTCGAGACGGCGGCCGTCGGGCTCGCGTTCGGCGCGGCCGGGGCCGCGGTCGGCGCCGGCGTGGTCTGGCTCATCCGCGTGCGCGGCGGCATCCCGGCCACGAGCGACCAGCTCTACTTCTTCTACTCCGGCCCGAGCCTCGTCCCGCAGCTCGGGACGGCGAGCCTCGTCGTCTCGCTCGCCATCGTCATCGTGGTGAGCATCCTCTCCGGGCTCTACCCAGCCCTCATCGCCACGCGCGTGACGCCGCTCGAGGCGATGCAGACGGACGAGTGACCATGGCCCTCATCGACTTCCAGATCGCGGCGCGGAACCTCACCAAGCACACGAAGCGCAACCTGTTGCTCGGGGGGGCCATCGCGGCGGTGACGGCGCTGCTCGTCATCATGGGCGCGCTCACCGAGGGCATCCGCTCGGCCATGCTCGAGTCGGCGAGCACCCTCATGACCGGGCACGTGAACGTGGGGGGCTTCTTCAAGATCACCTCCGGCAACTCGGCGCCGCTCGTCACCGACTGGGAGAAGGCGCTCGCCGACGCGCGCCGCCTCGTGCCCGAGATCGACTACGTCACCGTGCGGGTGCGGGGCTGGGCGAAGGGCGTCTCCGAGCGCAGCTCCATGGACCTCGTGCTCGGGGGGGTCGACATCGCGAGGGAGCCGGGGTTCCGGCGCGTGGTGCGAGTGAAGGAGGGCAGCCTGGACGAGCTCGGCAAGCCCGGCACGATCCTCCTCTTCGAGGACCAGGCGAAGCGACTCGAGGTGAAGGTGGGGGACGCCATCACGCTCTCGGCCCCCACCGCGCGCGGCGTGAACAACACGGCCGACGTGCGGGTGGGGGTCATCGCGAAGAACCTCGGGCTCCTCAGCTCGTTCAACGCCTTCCTCGCCTCGGACACGCTCCGCCAGCTCTACCAGCTGAACGCGAACACGACCGGCGCCGTGCACCTCTACCTGAAGGACGTCTCGAAGGCGCCGCAGGTGGCGGCGCGGCTGCGAGAGGGGCTCGCCCAGGCCGGCTGGCGCGTCATGGACGCCGACCCCAAGCCGTACTGGGAGAAGCTGATGGGGAAGGTGAACTCCGAGGACTGGACCGGGCAGAAGCTCGACGTCACGACCTGGGAGGACGAGCTCACGTTCATCAGCTGGATCCTCTCCGCCATCATGGGGCTCACCGGCATCCTCATCTTCATCCTGCTCGTCATCGTGGTGATCGGGATCCTGAACACGCTCGCCATCGCCATCCGCGAGCGCACCCGCGAGATCGGGACGCTGCGCGCCATCGGGATGCAGCGCACGAGGGTGCTCTGGCTCTTCCTGCTCGAGGCGGCGCTGCTCGGGCTCTCGGGTACGGTCGCCGGGGCGCTCGGCGGCGTGGCCGTGGCCGCCCTCGTCAACGCCGCGCGCCTGGCGGTGCCCGAGAGCGTCCAGATGTTCCTCATGCAGCAGCACCTCACCATGACCGTCCTCCGGCGCGCCGTGGTGACGGACGTGCTCTTCATCGTCGTCGTGACCACGGCCGCCGCGATCGCGCCCGCCTTCAGCGCTGCGCGCCTGAAGCCGGTCACCGCCATGCACCACATCGGGTGAACACGCCATGCTCCTTCGACTCGCCGCCGCCGCGCTCGCCGCCGCGCTCGCGCTGCCGGCCGCCGCGCTGACCCAGGCCGAGACCGACGCGCTGGTGAAGCTCGTGGACCAGCGCCAGAGGAGCTCGGGCGACTACAAGGCGCTCTGCTACATGGAGTCGAAGGAGAAGGACAAGACCGACGTCGTCTACGAGCTCGTCGTCTACCGTCGCGAGGCGGAGGAGAAGCTGATGCTCCTCTTCTCGAAGCCGAAGAGCGAGGCCGGGAAGGGGTACCTGCGCCTCGACAAGAACCTGTGGCTCTACGATCCGGCGACCGGCAAGTGGGAGCGGCGCACCGAGCGCGAGCGCATCGGCGGCACCGACACGCGCCGCGGCGACCTCGACGAGTCCCGGCTCGCGGAGGAGTACGACACGCGCTTCGAGGCGGACGAGAAGCTCGGCGCGTACGCGGCGCACAAGCTCCTCCTCACCGTGAAGGAGGGCGTCGACGTGGCGTTCCCGCGCGTCCGCCTCTGGATCGACGCCGCCACGGGGAACGTCCTGAAGCGACAGGAGCTCGCCCTCTCGGGGCGGCTCATGCGCACGAGCTACTACCCCAAGTGGAAGAAGATCTACTCCGAGTCGAAGGGCGCCGACGTCTGGTTCCCCGAGGAGATGCGGTTCTACGACGAGGTGGAGAAGGCGAACTCGACGCTCATCCTCATCCGCCAGGTGGACCTGCGGCCGCTCAGCCCCAACATGTTCACGAAGGCGTGGCTCGAGGCGAAGAGCCGGTGAGGAGGGCATGAGATCGCTCGCCCTCGCCTTCGCGGTCCTCGCCACCAGCGCGGTCGCGCAGGAGCGTCCGCCGGAGGAGGAGATCTTCGGCGCGCCGAAGGAGCCCGCTCCGGCCACCCCTCTCCCCGGCCCTCCGCCCGCGAGCGGGGCGAGGGAGAACGCTCCGTCCCAGGCGCAGGACGTTCGGGAGAAGCTCGGCGCGACGGAAAACCCGCTCACGATCGGCGGCCAGCTCTACCTGCGCGCCTTCGCCTTCGGGCGCGAGGGCGATGATCCGTGGGACTGGCTCCTCGCCGCGCCGGCCCTGGTGGACGGCTACTTCGACGTGCGCCCCAACGACCGGGTGCGGGGGTTCCTGCTCGCGCGCATGCAGTACGACCCGACGATCGCCCCGAACGCGCCGAGCCCGTTCGGCACGCAGGCCCCGACGAACCCACGAGTGCTCCTCGATCAGCTCTGGTTGCGCTTCGACGCGGCGCACACCGCCTTCCTCACGGTGGGGAAGCAGCACGTGAAGTGGGGCACCGGCCGGTTCTGGAACCCGACGGACTACCTGCACACGGTGCGGCGCGACCCGCTCGCCGTCTTCGACGCCCGCACCGGCACGACCATGGTCCGCGTGCACGTGCCATGGGAGCGACGCGGCTGGAACTTCTCCACCATGGCGATCCTCGAGCCGCTCACGAGCTCCTCCGCCACGGGCGGGCTCGCCCCGGTGCCGTCGCAGCCGGGGACGACCTCGACGCAGCAGGTGGGCGGGATAGGCGCGGCCGCGCGGGCCGAGATCGTGCTCGGCCCGTCCGAGATCGGCGCCGGCGCCGTCGTCCAGCGCGGCCATCGGCCGCGCTTCGCCCTCGACGCGTCGGCCGGGATCCTGGAGCTCGACCTCTACGGCGAGGCGGCCCTCAAGACCGGGAGCGAGATCCCGCTCTATCGGCGCATCCCGGGCGTGGGCGCATCGCAGCCGATCGGAGACCAATACGAGACGTTCGAGCGCGGCGGGCTCACGCCCGCGGTGACCGGCGGCGTGCGCTGGGCCCACAAGTACAGCGACGAGGACAGCTTCGAGCTGGGGGTCGAGTACTTCTACAATCGGAATGGCTACGCCGATCCGAGCGTCTACCCTGGCCTCCTCTTCCACGGCGCGTTCACGCCGTTCTACCTCGGGCAGCACTACGCGGGCGGCTACGGGTACCTGCCGAACCCCGGATCGTGGAACAACACCACGTTCATCCTGTCCGTGCTGGGGAACCTCTCGGACCGATCGTTCGTGGCGCGCCTCGACTACTCGGTGCTGCTCCTCACCTACCTGCGCCTCGAGGCATACGGGCAGGCGCACCTCGGCAAGCGCGAGGGCGAGTTCCGTCTCGCGATCCCGGCCCAGGTCGTCGTCGGCGGCCTCACCACGCCCAGCCTCGCCGCGCAGACGTTCGACATGGGCGTCGCGCTGCGCGTGAGCCTTTAGGCCCGGCGAGCGCAGCGCGAGCTGCAACGCGGACGACGCGCAGCGGGACATGGGCGCCTCCGTCGAGGCTGGCCCGTGCTCGGCCGCTACCTCGAGGCCCGGCTGGAGGTCCGGCGACCGTGGCTGGAACGGCTGCTCGATCGGGCGCTGCTGCGCCGCTTCGCGCTCGCGCCCTTCCGCGGGATCTTGGCCCCGGCGCGGCGCGCCTGCGAGAGGCCGATGGCGACGGCCTGCTTGCGGCTCTTCGCGCGGCCCTTGCCGCGCTTCTCCTTGTGCATCTGCTCGCGCACGTACTCGCCCGCCTGCGTGGTGGCCGCCTTGCCGGCGCGTTTGTCGCTGGCCGCGCGCTTCTTCGTGGTCTTCCAGGGCATCGCGTCCTCCCACCCGGCACGGTGGGACTCGCGGCGCTCGCCTGCAATCGGGAGCGGGCCCGCGTGCTACGCGAGATACTCCCGCTCCACGACGTGCCGCGCCGTCTCCACGGCGCGGTGGTCGTCCTCGGCGCCGAAGACGTCCGCGAGCGTGATCACCCCGGCGAGCTTCTGGTCCCGATCGAGGACGAGGATGCGTGCCTTGTGGGTGTCGTTCATCCGCTCCTCGGCGACCGCCAGCTCGTCGTCGTCGTAGCAGGTGATGATCTCGCGCTCCATGATGTCGCCGGCGAGCGTCTCCGAGGCGAGCCGGTCCTCGGCGCACACCTGACGCACGATGTCGTAATCGCTCACCGTGCCGACGGGGTGCCCCTGACGGTCGCAGACGGGGACGAAGCCCGTGGCCACGTCTCGCATGCGCATCGCGAGGACCTTCACCGTGTCGTCTTCCCGGAACGCGTCAATGGCCGTCTTCATGACGTTTCTCACCAGCATGGTCTCTCTCCATTCCCCGAGGTCCGGCTCGAAGGAATGTAACGGCGCGGCTCGGCTTCGAGCGTCCCGTCTGGGCTCCCGCCGCGGGAGAAAAAGAGAACGGGCCGACCCCGCGAGCGCGAGGCCGGCCCGTCGAGTGACGCGGGATTCCGGTACTTTAGAACAGGAACTGATCGCCCTGCGCGCGAAGCGCGGTGAAGGCGGCGAGGTTCACGATCGACTGCACGCTGCAGCCCATCTGCAGGATGTTCACGGGCTTGTGCATCCCGAGGAGCACCGGCCCGATGATCTCCGCGCCGCCGATCGTCCCGAGCAGCTGGTACGCGATGTTGGCCGCGTCGAGGTTCGGGAAGATGAGGACGTTCGCGTTGTCCTTCAGGGTCGAGAACGGGAACTCCGGCACGCGCGTGTCGGACGACATGGCGATCGTGGCCTGGATCTCTCCGTCGACCTCGAGGCTCGGCTCGTGCTGGCGGACGAGCTCCGTCGCGATCCGCACCTTCTCCGGGCTCTTGCCCTTGCCGCCGCCGAACGTCGAGTACGAGAGCATCGCCACGCGAGGCTTCACGTCGAAGTAGCGGGCGAGATCGGCGGTGGTGACCGCGATGTCCGCGAGCTCCTCGGCGGTGGGGTCGACGTGCACCGTGCAGTCGGCGAAGAAGGTGAAGTCGTTCTTCGTGACCACGATGTACACGCCCGCGGCGCGGCGGCCGGCGCGCGTGCCGATGATCTGGAGCGGCGCGCGGATCGCGTCGGCGTAGCTCGTCGTGAGACCGGTGACGAGGCCGTCCGCCTGCCCCTGCTCCAGCATCATCGAGGCGTAGTAGGCGCGCTGCTTCAGGAACTGCTTCGACTCGTCGTAGGTCACGCCGCGGCGCTGCCGGAGCTCCCAGAGCCGGCTCACGTACCGGTTGATCTCCTCGCTCTCGAGCGGGTTGATGACGGTGACGTCGGCGAGCCCGTCGAGCCGCTGGTCCTCGATCGCGGCGCGGATCTTGTCGACCGGCCCGAGGAGGACCGGCTCGCAGATGCCGTCCTCGCGGAGGATCTGGGCCGCCTGCTGGACCTTCGGGTGGTGGCCCTCGGGGAAGACGATCCTGGCGAGCTTCTTCTTCGCCTTCGTGTAGATGCTGCTCATCACGGAGTGCGTGCGGCTCTGCATCTTGCGGAGACGCTCGCGGTACTCGGCGATGTCGAGGGTCTGCCGCGCCACGCCGCTGTCCATCGCGGCCTGCGCGACCGCCGGGGCGACCCACAGGAGGACGCGCGGGTCGAGCGGCTTCGGGATGATGTACTCGCGGCCGAAGGAGAACTTCTCGCCCGAGTAGGCGCGCGACACCGACTCCGGCACGTCCTCGCGCGCCAGCGCGGCGATGGCGCGGGCGGCGGCCATCTTCATCTGCTCGTTGATGGCCTTGGCGCGGACGTCGAGCGCGCCCCGGAAGATGCCCGGGAACCCGAGGACGTTGTTCACCTGGTTCGGGTAGTCGGAGCGGCCGGTCGCCATGATGACGTCCTTGCGCGCCCCCACCGCGTCGGGATAGCTGATCTCGGGATCGGGGTTGGCGAGCGCGAAGACCACCGGGTCCTTCGCCATCGACTGGACCATGCGCTGCGTGACGAGGCCCTTCGCCGAGCAGCCGAGGAAGATGTCGGCGCCCTCCATCGCATCGGCGAGCGTGCGCGCCCGCGTCTCGACGGCGAACTCCTGCTTCCACGCGTTCATGCCCTCGGTGCGGCCCTTGTAGACGACCCCCTTCGTGTCGACGAGGGTGACGTTCTCGCGCTTGACGCCGAGCGTCAGGTAGAACTTGGTGCACGCGATGGCGGACGCGCCGGCGCCCGAGACGACGACGCGCACCTTGTCGATCTTCTTCCCGGCGAGCTCGAGCGCGTTGAGCAGCGCCGCGCCGGAGATGATGGCGGTCCCGTGCTGGTCGTCGTGGAAGACGGGGATCTGCATCTCCTTCTTGAGCCGCTCCTCGATGACGAAGCACTCGGGGGCCTTGATGTCCTCGAGGTTGATGCCGCCGAAGGTCGGCTCGAGCGCCTTCACGACGGAGCAGATGTGGTCGATCTCCCTCGCGTCGATGTTGATGTCGAAGACGTCGATGTCGGCGAACTTCTTGAAGAGGACGCCCTTGCCCTCCATGACCGGCTTGCCGGCGTGCGGGCCGATGTCGCCGAGGCCGAGCACGGCGGTGCCGTTCGAGACGACCGCGACGAGATTTCCACGCGCGGTGTACAGGTAGCTGAGGTCCGGATCCTTCGCGATCTCGAGGCATGGCTCGGCGACGCCCGGGCTGTACGCGAGCGCGAGGTCGCGCGCGGTGGCGCATGGCTTCGTCGGGACGACCTCGATCTTCCCCTTGCGGCCGGTCGAGTGGTACGCGAGCGCGTCCTCGCGGCGGATCTTCTTCGGCTTCGAGATGGGGCTCGCGTCGGGAATCGCGTCGCCGTTGGGAGGCGTGGAGTCGGTGGCCATCAGAACCCTCGGTGCGGGTGTGGTGCGGGCGTGTAACAGACCTGGGATAGTTGAGCCGGTGACCAAACCCCAGTTCCGCGCCGCGTGTCAAGGCTCAGCGCGTGGGAGGCACGAGTATTGCATTGACGCCCAGCGTCAGGCGCACACTTCCAGCGTCAACGGGCACATGCGCCATTTTCCGACCAAGATCGACTGAGTGGGTACCCTTTCGGGAAACTGGGTGCGTAGCCCGCTACGCAGCGCGGGTGCGAGTTGTTCGCACCACCCGATAACCCTGGTTCGGGGGATTCGCGCCGCAGGGGCCTGGCGGCAGAGGCCTTCGCGCGATCTCACTCGCTGTCGGCGGCCGCCTCAGCTTGCTTCGGCTTCAGCCCGAACCCCGGTTTCTGCTCGAGCGCCTCCAACGTCCGCGGCCAGTCCTCCTTGAGGAGCCGCGCCAGCGAGCGATCGGAGAGGATCTGGCCGCCCGTCTGGCATCGCGGGCAGTAGTTCGTCTCGTTGTCGGCGTGCGCGATGCGCTGGATGGGCGCGCCGCAGTCCGGGCAGGGCTGGCGGTACCGGCCGTGCACCGCGAACCCCTCGCGGAAGGCGGTCACCTTCTCGGGGAAGCCGCCGGCGCGCTCCTCGCGCAGCTTCGCGAGCCACCGTCCGAGCACCTCGCGCGTCGCGGCGTGGAGGCGCGCCGCCTCCTCGTCGGTGAGGCGCTGCGTGAGCTTCACGGGCGAGAGGCGCGCGCGGTGCAGGATCTCGTCGGAGTAGGCGTTGCCGATCCCGGAGAAGAGGTCGGGGTCGGTGAGCGCGCGCTTCAGCGTGTGGTTCTCGCGGCGGAGCGCGCCCGCGAAGGCCGGGAGATCCGCGTCGAGCGGCTCGATGCCGCCGCGGGCGAGCGCCGCCACCGCCGCCGCGCCGCGTACGAGGTGCACCGCCGCGCGCCGCTTCGACCCCGCCTCGGTGAGCGTGAGCGTGCCGTTCGGGAGCTCGAACATCGCGAGCGACGTCCCGGTCCGCGCGGCCTTCCTCGCACCGCGCTCGATCCAGTGCAGGCGCCCCGCGATCATGAGGTGGACCACGAGGAAGAGGTCGCCCTCGAGCGCGAGGACGACGCGCTTCCCGAGCCGGCGGACCGCGACGACCCTCTTGCCCTCCACCTCGCGCAGCGGCGGATCGGCGGTGCGCAGGAGGAAGGGGCTCGCGAGCCGCACCCCCAGCACGGGCTCGCCCACGGCGCGCTCCGCGAGCGCCTCGACGTAGGCCTCGATGTCGGGCAGCTCGGGCATCCCTGAAGTGTAACCGGGAGCGGGCGCCCGCACCCCGGCTCGCGAGCGCGCAGGCCTCCCGTTAGATGCCCGCCATGCGCAATCCGAGAGCCCTCCACCCCGGCCGGCGGCGGTTCCTGGCCGCTGTCGCCCTCGCGCCCGTCGTGGCCTGCGCGACCGCGCGACGCGCTGGCGAGCCCGAGGCGCCGGCGCGCGCTCCGACGCCGCCGCCCGGCCCGGGCGAGCCGAAGCCGGAGGCTCCGGAGGCGCTCCGCTCGATCCGCGAGCACCGGCTCTCGCCGGACGCCGAGCCCGCGCTCCACTTCAGCGCGCGCGTGGAGTGAACGTGCCCCCCGTCGCCGGCGTCACGTTCGCGACCGTGGAGGAGCTCGGGCGCCGTCTTCGCGCGCGCGAGCTGTCGCCGGTGGCGCTCGCGGAGGCGTGCCTCGAGCGCATCTCGCGCGTCGCGCCGAAGCTGTGGTGCTTCGTGAACCCGACGCCGCAGCGCGCGCTCGAGGAGGCGCGCGGGGCGGAGGCGGAGCTCGCGCGCGGGCGCTGGCGCGGGCCGCTGCACGGGATCCCTTACGGCCTCAAGGACCTCGTCGACACGAAGGGGCTCGCGACGACCTTCGGGGCGCGCCCCTACGCGACCCGCGTCCCGGATCGCGACGCGACGGTGCAGGCCAGGCTCCGCGAGGCCGGCGCGGTGCTGCTCGGCAAGCTCTCGATGATCGAGCTCGCCGGCGGCCTCGGCTACCACTGGGCGGACGCGGCGCTGAACGGCGCCTGCCGCACGCCGTGGGATCTCTCGCGCTGGGCGGGTGGCTCGTCGTCGGGCGCGGCCTCGGCCGTCGCGGGCGGCCTCGTCTCCTTCGCGATCGGCTCGGAGACGTGGGGCTCCATCACCTGCCCGGCGGCCTTCTGCGGCGTGACCGGCCTCAGGCCCACCTACGGCGTCGTCTCTCGCCATGGCGCGATGCCGGTCTCGTGGACGCTCGACAAGCTCGGCCCGCTGTGCCGCTCGGCGCGCGACGCCGCGCTCGTGCTCCGCGCCATCGCGGGGCGCGATCCGCGCGACCCGACCTCCGTCGATCCGCCGCCCGGCCTCGACGCCGTCGTTCCCGCCGCGGCGAAGGGGCTGCGCGCCGCGGTCCTGGGGCTCCCCGAGAAGCCGCCGGTCTCCGCCGACGTGAAGGCGATCTGGGAGGCCGCGCTCGCGACGCTCGAACGGCTCGGCCTCGCGCTCGAGCGCGCGAAGCTGCCCGACCTGCCCTACGAGGACCTGGCGGTGCTCTTCATCGAGGCCGAGGCGGGCACCGCCTTCGAGGACGTGATCCGGAGCGGCCGCACGCGCGAGCTCTCCGACCGCTCGCACCGCGAGAGGTCGCCCGACGATTACCTGTCGAGGGGCAGCGCGACCGACTACGTGCGCGCCATGCGGTTGCGGGGCGACGTGCAGCGCGCGCTGGCGCGCTTCTTCGAGCGCTACGACCTCGTCGTCGCGCCGAACCTGCCCTACGTCGCGCCGCCGGTCGACGAGTCGCTCGACCCGCTCTTCGACGGCTCCGATCCGCTCGGCGCCGCGGGCAACCTGGCTGGCCTTCCCGCCCTCGCGCTCCCGATGGGCTTCGCCGGTCCCGGCAAGCTCCCCGTCAGCATGCAGCTCGTCGGAAAGCCGTTCGACGAGGCGCGCCTGCTCGCCGCCGGCGCGCTCTGGCAGGAGGAGACGCGCTTCCACCTGGAGCGACCGCCGGTCTGATGGCCGTGCTCGGTTGCGCTGGTCCCGTGAACGAGCCCGCGCCCGTACCCGCGCCCGGCTTCTTTCGGGCTCGGACTCGCGCGTCCCTACCCAGAGTCGTTTGGGCATACCGAGAGTCGTTTGCGTGAGCTGTCAGAGCGAGCGCGGCACCCCCGTTTGCGGGACCGCACGCCCGGCTAGTTGTGCTGAGTCAATCATCCGCTGTATTTTTCGGCACCGCCTATGGATTCGCGTGGCCGTCCCGTGCCTGGCTCGTGTCACGATTCCGTGACCCACCCCGACCAACCGGCCGTCGCAGGGTCCTCCCGGCGCCACTTCCTGGCACGCACGCTCCTGATCCCCGCCGCGGTGGGGCTCGGATCCGCTTGCAGCGGCGCTCCACAGGCCGTGCAGCCCGCACCCTCGCCCGGTGTCGCGCCGCCCCCTCCACCTCCTCCCGATCCTGCCGAAGCGGGCGCCCGCAATCCCAACCTGGCGGCGATCCGCGAGTTCAAGCTCGGCGAGGGCCTCGAGCCGGCGTTCGTGTTTCACGTCTCGATGCTGCGGGAGGGCTGAGCCTTGCTCGGTCCCGAGGTGCTCGACCTGCCCGTCACCGAGCTCTCGACCCGCGTGCGCGCCCGCACGCTCTCGCCGGTCGCGTTGACGGAGGGTTACCTCGCCCGGATGGAGCGGGTGGCGCCGCGGCTCAACTGCTTCGTCACGGTGACGGCCGAGCTCGCCCGCGATGAGGCGCGACGGGCCGAGGCGGACCTCGCCGCCGGCCGGTGGCGCGGCCCGCTGCACGGCATCCCTTACGCGCTGAAGGACGTCTTCGACACGAAGAACGTCCGCACCACCTTCGGCGCGAGGCCGTACGCGCGGCGCATCCCCGACCGCGACGCGACGGCGGTGACACGCCTGCGCGAGGCGGGCGCGATCCTCGTCGGCAAGACCTCGCTCATCGAGCTCGCCGGCGCGCTCGGGGTCACGTGGGCGACCTCCTCCGTGAACGGCGCCTGCCGGACGCCCTGGGACATCTCGCGCTGGGCGGGCGGATCGTCGTCGGGCTCGGCGGCCGCGGTCGCGGCGGGCCTCGTCGGGTTCGCGCTCGGGACGGAGACGATCGGCTCGCTCCTGTGCCCGGCCGCGTTCTGCGGGGTCACCGGGCTCCGTCCCACGTACGGGCTCGTCTCGCGCCACGGCGTCATGCCGTACGCCCCGACCGGCGACAAGGTGGGGGCGATGGCGCGCTCGGCCGCCGACTGCGGGCTCGTCCTCGCCGCGCTGGCCGCGAGCGACCCGCTCGACGCGAGCTCGCTGCCGACGACGCCGCAGCCGAGCGCCCGGCTGCCGCGCCTGCCGGCGGGCCTGCGCGTCGCGGCCCTCGACGTCCCGCGCGACTACCCCATCCACCCCTCGGTCCCGGTCTTCTACGAGGAGGCGCTCGGCACGCTGCGCGCCGCGGGGATGAAGGTCGAGCGGGCCGAGCTGCCTGACCTGCCCTGGCAGGCGGTCGCGGAGGTGGTCTTCACGGCGGAGGCGCTCGTCTCGTTCGAGCAGCTCGTGAAGTCCGGGAGGACGAAGGAGCTCTCGGACCCTCTCCACCAGGCGCACGGCAGGGAGCTGTACCGCTTCGACGCGCTCGCCACCGACTACGTGAAGGCGCAGGCCGTCCGCGGGGTGATGCAGCGCGAGATGGCGCGCTTCTTCGACCGCCACGACCTCATCGTCGCGCCCAATTCCCCGATCCTGCCGCCGCCCGTGGACGATCCGCTGCCGGCCGTCGGCGGCGGCGTGATGCGCTTCGCGGGGAACCTCGTCGGCTTCCCTTCGGTCGCGGTGCCGATCGGCTTCGTCGAGCCCGGTCGCCTGCCGGTGAGCCTCGAGATCGCGGGCCCGCCGCTCGCCGATGCCCGGGTGCTCGCTGCGGCCGCCGCCCTCCAGGCCCGCACGCGCTGGCACCTGGCGCGCCCGCCCGAGCCCGCCTAGGCTCGACCCCGGGGGCCCGCGCTCGTACACTCTCGCCGTGCGCATCATCGTCCCCGCCTTCGCCGTGCTCGCGTACGCGCTGAGCCTCGTCGCGATCGTCCTGTTTCCGCCCGTCGTCGCGCTCGTCCTGCTCGTCACCTGGCCCTTCGATCGCAACCGCGCCGTGGCCGGGCGGCTGCTCCGCCTCTGCGGCGCCTGCATCTCGCGCAGCTTCCCCTTCTGGCGCATCCGCATCGAGGGCCGCTGGCCGCCCGGGAAGGGCGCGTACGTGGTCATCGCGAACCACCAGTCGTTCCTCGACATCTTCCTGCTCTCGAACCTGCCCCACGAGATGAAGTGGGTCGCGAAGAAGTCGCTCTTCAAGATCCCGTGGGTGGGCTGGGCCTTCTGGCTGGTGGGCGACATCGCAGTGGACCGCGGCGACACGGCGAGCGCGCTCGCGGTGATGGCGAAGGCGCGCCGTTACCTCGAGCGCGGGATGAGCGTGATGATGTTCCCGGAGGGCACCCGCAGCCGCGACGGCAAGCTCTTGCCGTTCAAGGCGGGCGCGTTCAAGCTCGCCATCGAGGCGGGGGTCCCGGTGCTGCCCATCGCGGTGTCCGGCACGGCGCACGGGATGCCCAAGGGGACGCCGTGGGTGCGGCCGTCGCGCCTCACGGTGCGCATCCTCGACCCGGTGCCGACGAAGGGCCTCGGCGACCGCGACCTCCGGAAGCTCCGCGACGACGTGCAGGCGATGATCGCGGCCGCCCTGCCCGCGCCGGCCGCGAGCGCCGCGGGTGTCCTCAACGCTCAGTGAACCATGGGCGGCCGATCGCCGCTCGCCGCCTCCGGCGCGCGCGCCGCCGGTGAGGTGGGCGGAGGCTCCGGCCCGGCCGGCGCGACGCCCGCCTCGCGCGCTCGCCGCTCCGCGTCGGCCGCCACGAGCTGCCACTGCTCCGCCGTGTCGGTGATGAGGCGAGCGCCGCGGCCGTACGTCGTGTAGTGCCACGCCCACTCCAGGATGACCATGAAGCGGTTGCGGAACCCGATGAGGAAGAAGATGTGGACGAGGAGCCAGGCGAGCCACGCCACGACGCCGCGAAGGTGGAACCTCCACACCTCGCCCACGGCGCGCCCGCGCCCGATGGTGGACAGGATCCCCTTGTCGACGTAGCGGAACGGCCGCCGCGGCTCGCCGCGCAGGCCTCGCACGATGTCGCGCGCGACGTGGCGCCCTTGCTGGATCGCCGCGGGCGCGACGCCGGGGACGGGCGAGCCGTCGGACCGGACCGCGGCGGCGAGATCGCCCGCCACGTGGACCTCGGGGTGCCCCGGCACCGTCAGGTCGGGCTCGACCTTCACCCGGCCGGCGCGGTCGAGGGGAGCGCCGAGCTCCCGCGCGAGCGGGGAGGCCGCGACCCCCGCGCCCCACAGCACCGTCCGGGACGCTATCCGCTCCTCTCCCACGCGCACGCCTTCGGCGTCGATGCCGGTGACCATGGCGCCCGTCCGGACGTCGACGCCGAGGTCGGCGAGCTGCTGCCGCGCCGCCTCCGAGAGGTCGGGCGCGTAGGAGGGAAGGACGCGCGGCGCGCCCTCGAGCAGCACGATGCGGGCGCGGCGCGGGTCGATGGCGCGGAACTCCGAGGCGAGCGTGTGGCGCGCGATCTCGGTGAGCGCGCCGGCGAGCTCGACGCCGGTGGGGCCGCCGCCCACCACGACGAACGAGAGGAGTGCGTCGCGGCGCGCCGGATCGGGCTCCCGTTCCGCGAGCTCGAACGCGACGAGGATGCGCCGCCGGATCTCGAGCGCGTCCTCGATCGTCTTCAGCCCCGGCGCGAACCGCGCCCACTCGGGTTTCCCGAAGTAGGAGTGCGTGGCGCCGGTCGCGACGACGAGGTGGTCGTAGGTGATCTCGCCGCCGTCGGCGAGGAACACCCGGCGCCGCGCGAGATCGAAGCCCGCCACCTCGCCCAGGAGGACCTCGAGGTTCTCCTGCTTGCGCACGAAGCTGCGCGTCGGCACCGCGATGTCGCTGGGGTTCAGGCCGGCCGTCGCGACCTGGTACAGCAGCGGCTGGAACAGGTGGTGGTTGCGCCGGTCGACGATCGTGACCTCGACCGGCGCCCCCTTCAGCGCGCGAGCGCAGTACAGGCCGGCGAAGCCGGAGCCGATGATGACGACGCGGGGCCTTGGGTCCATGTGGCAGGAAGGTAGTGACGTCGCGACGGTTGTGCTTCGCGCTCGGGGTCGGGTCAGGTCGACGGGTGTCGTCTCCCTCCCACCGCTTGCGGGGGGAGGGGGAAAAACGCTTCGGGGGCGACGAGGGCGGGGCGAGGGAAAGGGCATGATACGCTGCTCGTCCCGTGACCGACGACCACCGCTCCCACGTCCACGCCTTTCGCGTCGTCCCCCGCACCGGCGTCATCTACGTCACCACCGAGGCGGTGAAGCTCGGGTTCGATCCGCGCGACCGTGCCTGGTGCAACCTCGGGCAGGGCCAGCCCGAGACGGGCGAGCTCTCGGGCGCGCCGCCGCGGGTGCATGCGATTCCGGTGCAGGTCGACGACCAGGAGTACGCGCCCGTGGCCGGCGTATGGGAGCTGCGCGAGGCGATCGCGTCGCTCTACAACCGGCTGTACCGCCGCGGGATGCCGTCGCAGTACTCCGCCGAGAACGTCGCGGTGTCGGGCGGCGGTCGCGCGGCCCTCACCCGCGCGGCGGCCAGCCTCGGCCACGTGAACCTCGGCCATTTCCTCCCGGACTACACGGCGTACGAGGAGCTGCTCGACATCTTCAAGGCGTTCACCGCAATCCCCATCCTGCTCGAGGGCGACCGCGGCTACGCGTTCACCGCCGAGGACCTGCGGCGCGAGATCGCCGGCCGCGGGCTGTCCGCGCTCCTCGCGTCGAACCCTTGCAACCCGACGGGCAAGCTCGTGCAGGGCGACGAGCTGGCGCGGTGGGTGGGGGTGGCCCGCGACCTCGACTGCACGCTCCTCCTCGACGAGTTCTACTCGCACTACGTCTGGACCGGGGCCCCGGGGCGGCTGCCGGTGGAGAGCGCGGCGCGCTACGTCGAGGACGTCGACGCGGATCCCATCGTGCTCTTCGACGGCCTCACGAAGAACTGGCGCTATCCCGGCTGGCGCGTGACGTGGACCGTCGGCCCGAAGAGCGTCATCGACGCGGTGGGGAGCGCCGGCTCGTTCCTCGACGGCGGCGGCTCGCGCCCGCTCCAGCGCGCGGCCGTCCCGCTCCTCGCGGAGGACCACGTCGCGGCCGAGACGATGGCGATCCACCGCGCCTTCGGGGAGAAGCGGGCTTGCCTCCTGCGCCGCCTGGAGGGCATGGGCATCCGGACCGACCGCGCGCCCGACGGCACGTTCTACGTCTGGGGCTCGGTGGGAAACCTGCCGGCGCCGCTCTCGGACGGGATGGGCTTCTTCCGCGCCGCGCTGAAGAAGAAGGTCATCTGCGTCCCGGGCGAGTTCTTCGACGTGAACCCCGGCAAGCGGCGCAGCCGCGCCGCGTCGCGCTTCCGCCAGTACGTCCGATTCTCCTTCGGCCCCTCGCTGGAGACGCTCGAGACGGCGCTCGGGCGCCTCGAGGAGCTGATCCGCGAGGCCGCCGCGAGGTGAGGGGCGCGCTGCGCGTCCTGCGCGCACGGGGCTCGCGTCGTCGAGGGGTATCCACCGAAGCCGCGCTCCGGCGGCCCGCTCCCCGCCGCGTGGCCTGGACGGGACCGCGGTCGCCGTTCGAGGCTGCCGGGTTCACCGTCGCGGGAGTCCGGACAGCGGCAAGCAGCGCGCCCGCAAGGAGCCGTGCGCGCGCTGACCGAGGATCGCTCGCCCGCCGTCACGGCGGCGAGGCCGCTTGCCTCGAGCGCGAGGGATGCAGAGCGTCAGGGCCAAGGGGGGAATAGCCTTGGACGCCATCCAGCTCATCAAGAGGGACCACGCCGCCGTCGAGCGGCTCTTCAAGCAGTTCGAGCGCGCCGAGAAGCGCGAGGACGAGGCGGGGCAGGGGCGCGTCGTCCGCGAGCTCGTGAAGGAGCTCTCCATCCACGCCAGCATCGAGGAGCTGCTCCTCTATCCTGCGCTGCGCCGCGCCGAGCAGCGGGCCGAGGACGACGTGCTGGAGGCGCTCGAGGAGCACCACCTGGTGAAGCTGACGCTCGACGAGCTCGAGGACATGAGCCCGGACGACGAGCGCTACTGCGCGAAGATGAACGTGCTCATCGAGGCGGTGCGCCATCACGTGGAGGAGGAGGAGGGAGAGCTCCTCCCGAAGCTGAAGCGCGCCCTCGACGCGAACCAGCTCCGCGAGCTCGGCGACCTGCTCGCCACCGCGAAGCGCGCCTCGCCGACGAGGCCGCATCCCTCGGCGCCCGACACGCCGCCCGGGAACCTCCTCACGGGCGCGCTCGCCGCGCTCTTCGACCGCAGCCGCGACGCGATCCGGGGCGTCGCGAGCCGCGCCATGGAGCGCGGGCGCGAGGGCGCCCGCGAGATGGCGGAGCGCGGCCGCGAGGCGGCGCGGAAGAAGGTCGCCCGTGGACGGCGCAAGGCGAGGTCGGCGGCGAGCGCCGCCCGTCCCGCGGCACGCCGCGCCGCCGAGCACCGGCCGTCGGTGCATTAGCTCAGGATCCGATCCGGCGCCCGGAGCGCGTGCCCGCCACGAAAGCGGAGATCCTCCGGTCCCGCCGTGTACCGGAGGGGCGTCGCTCTCGGATGTTCCCGTCCGCGAACCGGCTGATCGCCCTAGTGGCTGTGATCGTGGCCCGAGCCGTCGTGCCCGTGCTCGCCCTGCGCGTGGTCGTGCTTCTCTTCCGGTTCCTGGTGCTGGTGCGAGTGGGCGTGCTTGTGGCTGTGCTGGTGCGAGTGCTTCTGCGTCCCGTGGCTGTGCTCGTGGCTGTGCGTGTGCTCGTGCTCGTGGGCGTGACCTTGCGCCATGCGCGCCTCCTTGCCTGTCCTGACCAAGATGGAGGCGCGCTTCGACTCCAGCCACGATCTCCAGGTGTCCATGCCCTCGCCGGTACGCGAGGAGACCTGCATCACGCGCGGCTCGGGCATGACGCGCGACAGGTTGTCCTCGATCTTGCGCACGTCGACGTCGAGGTGCGGGATGAGGTCGCACTTCGTCACGAGCACGAGGTCGGCCTTCTGGAACATGACCGGGTACTTGAGCGGCTTGTCCTCCCCCTCCGTCACGGAGAGCGCGACGACGTTCGCCTCCTGACCGAGGTCGTAGATGGCGGGGCAGACGAGGTTCCCGACGTTCTCGATGAAGAAGACGTCGAGCTCGCGCCAGGGGAAGTCGTGCAGCGACCTGTGCACGAGCTCCGCGTCGAGGTGGCAGGCCTGCCCGGTCGTGATGGCCTTCGACGGGATGCCCGCCTCCTGGAGGCGTCGCGCGTCGTTGTCGGTGGCGAGATCGGCGGAGACGGCGCCGAGGCGGAGGCCCTTCATCGCGCGCGCGGTCGCCTCCAGCACGGCCGTCTTCCCGGAGCCGGGCGAGCCCATGATGTTCAAGGCGAGCACGCCCGACTCGCGGAAGTGCTCGCGGTTGTGCGCGGCGGTGCGGTCGTTGCCGGCCAGGATCTTCTCGTGCAGCTCCACCGGGACGAGCTCGGTGTCACCGCAGCCACAGGTCGTGCACATCTACGGTACCTCCATGTCGATCGACTCGAGCAGCAGGGCGTCGCTCTTCTCGTCCAGCCGGGCCGGACGGTCGCAGCGCGCGCACCGGAGCACGTCGCCCCGGGCGAAGGTCTTGCCGCAGCCGGGGCAGGTCCAGGTCGCCGCGAAGGTCGTGACCTCGAGCGACGTCTGCTCGCAGCGCGTGCCGGCACGGAAGGTCTCGAAGGCGGTCCGGAACAGCTCCGGATCCACGCCGGCCAGCTCCCCGATGCTGACGCGGAGCCCGTGGATCGCGAGCGCGTTCCGCCGCCGCGCCTCCTCCTCGACGCGGCGGACGAGGGCCTCGACGAGCGAGTATTCATGCATCGCGCGGCCCGTCCGCCCGGCTCGCCCCGGGCGCAGGGCGCGCGCGTCGGGTCCGAGATCGAAGGAGCATCTACTTCCCCTCGAACTTCGGCGGCCGCTTCTCGAAGAAGGCCGCGATGCCCTCGGCGAAGTCGGCGCCGTCGGCGACGCGGGCGAGCTGATCGAGCTCCTGGCCGAGTTGCCAGTCGAGGCGGTCGACCGTGCCCGACTGGTTGAGGAGCTGCTTCGTCACGGCGAAGGAGCGCGTCGGCCCGTCGGCGAGGCGCCGCGCGAGCGCCATCACCTCCGCGTCGAAGCTCTCCGTCGGGTACACCTCGTTCACGAGCCCCCAGTCGCGCGCCGTCCTCGCGTCGAGGCGCGGGTTCATGAAGGCGAGCTGGAACGCGCGCCGGAGCCCCACCAGGCGCGGCAGGAAGAAGGTCGAGCTCTCGGCGCCGGTGAGGGCGGTCTTCCCGTAGGCCCACTCGAAGACGGCGCGCTCGGAGGCGACGACGAGGTCGCCCGCCATCGCGATGCCGAGCCCGCCCGCCGCGGCGACGCCGTCCACCGCGCAGACGACGGGCTTGGGCGCGCGCTTCATCTCGGAGATGGTCGAGTGGATGTACTCGAGGATCTGCTTGAACCGCTCGCCGAAGCCGCCCGGGACGGGGCGCGACTCGGCGAGGAAGTGCAGCTCCTCCTCGACGCCGCCGGCGCGGATGTACTTGAGGTCGGCGCCCGAGCAGAAGACGCCCGGGTAGCCGCGCACCACCATGCAGCGGACCTCGGGATCGCGCGCGAGCTTCAGGCCTGCGGCGCGGAAGTCCTGCGCCATCCTGACGTCGAGCGCGTTGAAGCGCTCCTTGCGCTCCATGGTGAGGACGCCGACGGCGCCTTCCTTCTCGAGGCGGATGTGGCTCATGGTGTGCGGCTCCTAGCAGATGCGCGGCAGCGGCTCGCCCTCGATCTCGGCGACGAGGCGCTTGCCGAAGCCGGTGTCGAGGATGAGGTTCCCGGGCCGCTCCGCGATGGCGCTCCCGACGATGGCGGCGCGGCGCCCGAGCGGGTGCTCGCGGATGGCCGCCAGCACCTTCTCGGCGGACGCCGCGCGCACGCCGAGGACGGCCTTCCCCTCGTTCGCGACGACGAGCGGGTCGATGCCGAGGATCTCGCCGGCCGCGCGCACCTCGGGGCTCACCGGCAGGTTCGACTCCTCGAGGAGGATGCCGACCTTGGCCTTGCTGGCCATCTCGTGGAGCGACGACGCCAGGCCGCCGCGCGTCGGATCCTTCATCGCGACGACGTCCGCCCCGCCCGCGAGGAGCGCCGCGCGCACGAGGCCGTTCAGCGGCGCCACGTCGGAGCGCAGATCGCCCTCGATCTGCAGGTCGCGCCGGCGCGTCATGATGGCCATGCCGTGATCGCCGATGGTGCCGGTGACGATGATCCGGTCGCCCGGGCGGAGGCCGGCGTCGGAGACGACGCGCTTCGTGATCGCGAGTCCGGTGGTGTTGAGGACGATCCCGTCCACCTCGCCCTTGCCCATCACCTTGGTGTCGCCGGTGACGATGGTCGTGCCCGCCTCCTCACAGGCGCGCTTCATCGAGTCGCGGATGCGCAGGAGGTCCTCGCGCGGGAAGCCCTCCTCGATGACGACCGCGCAGGTGAGCCCGAGCGGCTCGGTCGCGCCCATCATGGCGAGGTCGTTCACGGTGCCGCAGATGGAGAGCCGGCCGATGTCGCCGCCAGGGAAGAAGATGGGGTGGACGACGTGCGAGTCCGTCGTGACGACGAGCCACTGGTCGCCGAGGCGCAGCGCCGCGCCGTCGTCGAGCGCGGCGAGCCCGATGCCGTCCACCGGGCCGCCCAGCCCGAGGAAGACGTCCTCGATGAGCGCGCGCATGGCGCGCCCGCCGGCGCCGTGCTTCAGCCCGACGCGCTCCACGGGTGCCTTCGACGTCACGCGCCCACCTCCCGCAGATCCGGAACGCCGCCATAGGTGTGCCAGATCTTGCAGCTGCCCTCGGAGGACACCATGCACGCGCCCACCGGCGACTCGGGCAGGCACTCCTTCCCGAAGAGCTCGCAGTCGCTCGGCTGGCGGAGGCCGGCCATGATGTCGCCGCAGATGCAGCGCTGCGCGAGCCCCTTCGGCGCATGGTCCCACAGCTCCTGCACCTGGATGTCGAACCGCTTCCGCGCGTCGACGTGCGCCCACTCGTCGCGCAGCCGCAGGTTGCCGTTCGGGATGTGCGCGATGCCGCGCCACTTCCCGCCGATGGGCTTGAAGACGTTCCACAGCTTCGCCTGGGCGGGCCTGTTCCCCTCGTGCGTGACGACGCGCGGGTACATGTTCGCGACCTCGGCGCGCCCCTCCCTGATGAGCTCGACGAGCTTGAGGAGGGCGGCGAGGACGTCGAGCGGCTCGAACCCGCCCACCACCACCGGCAACCCGTGCCGCTTCACGAACGGCTCGAACACCGCGGCCCCGGTGATGGCGGCGGCGTGGCCGGCGGCCAGGAAGCCCTCGATGTGCGTGCCCGGCATCTCCGCCACGATCTCCATGGCGGGCGGGATGTACTTGTGCGCCGAGAGCACCGAGAAGTTCCTCGGCACGCCGTTCATGAGCACGGCGGCGGTCGCGACGGCGGTCGTCTCGAACCCGCTCGCGAAGAAGACGACCTCCTGTTGCGGGTGCGCCTTCGCGAGGTCCACCGCCTGCTGCACGCTGTAGACGACGTCGATGGCCCCGCCCTCACCCTGCGCGTCGGCGAGCGAGCGCACCGAGCCGGGCACCTTCATCATGTCGCCGTACGTCGCGACGCGGTGGCCGGCGAGCGCGAGCGCGACGGCCTCGTCCACCTCGGGCATGTCGGTGACGCAGACCGGGCAGCCCGGCCCCATGATGACCTGGAGGTCCCTCGGGAAGACGGCGCGCAGGCCGAAGCGCGCGATGGACTGCTCGTGGCTGCCGCACACGTGCATGACCGACACGGGCGCGCGACCGATGGCCTTCACCTCGCGGGCGAGCGCGCCGGCGAGCGCCTTCGCGCGCGCCGGGTCGCGGAACTTGAGCTGCTCGAGCTGCTCCTGCGTGACATCCATCTAGGCCTTCTCCTTCGCGACCGGCAGGGCGGCCATCTCGCCGCGCACGTCCTCGGCCATGAGGTCGCCCGCGGCCGCCTCCTTCAGCACCTGCTCGAAGAGCGCCAGCGTCTCCTGCACCTCGGAGGGCGGGATGCGCCGGATCGCGAAGCCGACGTGGTTCAGGACGTAATCACCCACGGTGACGGGCTCGTCGACGATGTCGAGCCGGAGCACCTTCTTCACTCCGAAGAAGTCGACGGTCGCCTCGAGGCCGTCGACCGCGAGCACCTTGCCTGGAACACCGAGACACATGAGCGACTCCTTCGAGGACGGCTAGGTGCGGCGCAGGCGAGCGTCCGCGACGAGGGCCTGCCCGAGCGCGATCCCGCCGTCGCCGGGGGGAACGAGGCCGTGCAGGTACACCGGGAACGAGGACGACAGCGCCGTGAAGAGACCCTCGGCGAGGGTGGAATTCGCGAAGCAGCCGCCCGTCAGCACGACCGGCAGCGAGCCGTGCCGGGCGGCCGCGAGCCGTACCAGCTCCGCGCCCGCGGCCACCAGCGCGCGATGGAAGCGAGCGGCGATCGCGCCGGCCGGGCGGCCTTCGAGGACGTCGCGGGTCGCCTCGCGGACGAGCGGGCGGAGATCGAGCTGCCACGGGGACGCCGACGTGTCGACGGCGAAGGGGTAGCACCCGCGCTCGCCGGGATCGACGGCGGCGTCGAGCGCCGTCGCCACCTGGCCCTCGAAGCGCGAGAAGGGGCGCGCGAGCGCGAGCGCGCCGACGGCGTCGAAGGCGCGTCCCGCCCCGTGCGCGCGGGGCGCGTTGAAGCCCTGCGCGATCATCCGGCGCACCACCACCACGTCGGACGGCTTCACGGCCCGGAAGAGGGGGAGCGCGTCGAGCGGCGGCGCGCCCTCGAACGCGTCGTCGAGTGCCGCCAGCGCGATGCGCCACGGCTCGCGGATGGCGCGGTCGCCGCCGGCCAGCGGGATGGGGCGGAATGTCGCGAGCCGCTCGTATCGCTCGTACGTCGCGAGGAGGAGCTCGCCGCCCCAGGCCGCCCCGTCGTCGCCGAGGCCCGTGCCGTCCCAGGCGAGAGCGAGCACGGGGCCGTCGAGGCCGTGCTCGGCCATGGCGGCGGCGGCGTGCGCGTGGTGGTGCTGGACGCCCATCGCCGGGAGGCCCTCGGCCCGGGCACGGTCGAGCGCATAGCGCGTCGAGGCGTACTCGGGGTGGAGGTCGTGGGCCAGGAGCTCGGGCCGCGTGCGCAGGAACCGCTCCATCCGCGCGACCGCCCCCTCGAACGACTCGAGCGTCTCGAGGTTCTCGAGGTCCCCGATGTGGGGGCCGAGGTGCGCGGCGTCGCCCGTCGCGAGGCAGAACGTGGCCTTCAGCAGAGCGCCGCAGGCGAGCGTCGGCCGCAGCACGGGGCGCCGCAGGCGGAGCGCGCGCGGCGCGTGGCCGCGCGATCGGCGCAGGACGAGCGGGTGGCCCATGACGACCTTCGCCACCGAGTCGTCGGCGCGCGTCTCGATCTCGCGGTCGTGGACGAGCAGGAGGTCGGCGATGCCGCCGAGGCGCGCGACCGCCTCGGCGTTGCGGTACGCGATCGGCTCCTCGGAGAGATTGGCGCTCGTCATGACGAGCGGCCGCCCGGCCTCCGCGAGGAGGAGGTGGTGCAGGGGCGAGTAGGGCAGGAGGACGCCGATGAGCGGCGTTCCGGGCGCGATCTCGGGGGCGAGGCCGGATCCGGGGCGCCGCCGGACGAGCACGATGGGCCGCTCCACCGAGGAGAGCAGCGCGCGCTCCTCGTCGCTCATCACGGCGAGCCGCTCCGCCTCCACGAGGTCGCGCGGCATCACCGCGAGGGGCTTCTCCTCGCGGCGCTTGCGCTCGCGCAGGCGCGAGACGGTCGCCGGGGAGCGGGCGTCGCATGCGAGGTGGAACCCGCCGATCCCCTTCACCGCGACGATCCTCCCGACCGCGAGCGCGCGGCCCGCCGCGAGGAGCGCCGCGTCGCGCTCCGCGAGGAGGCTCCCGTCGGGCGCGAGCAGCGTCAGGTGCGGGCCGCAGTCGGGGCACGCGTTCGGCTCGGCGTGGAAGCGCCGGTCGGCCGGGTCCTCGTACTCGCGCCGGCACGCCGCGCAGAGGGCGAAGGGCGCCATCGTCGTGAGCGCGCGATCGTAGGGGACGCCGCGCGCGATGGTGAAGCGCGGGCCGCAGCTCGTGCAGTTCGTGAAGGGATACCGGTGGCGCCGGTCGAGCGGGTCGAAGAGCTCGCGCAGGCAGTCGGGGCAGGTGGCGAGGTCGGCGGGGATGGAGACGCGCGGCTCCGCCGCGCCGGGCGCCTCGCTCTCCACGATGACGAACGCGCCCGCGGGCTCCGCGGCGATGCGCTCGCACGCGACGTCGTCGAAGCGGGCCGCCGGCGGGCGCTCGTCCGTGAGGCGCGAGAGGAAACGCGCCAGCGCGCCCCCCTCGGCGAACGCCTCGATCGTGACGCCGGCGGCGTCGTTCCGGACGCGTCCGCGGACGCCCTCCGCGCGGGCGGCGCGGTAGACGAAGGGACGCATCCCGACGCCCTGGACGGTGCCGCGGATCGTGATCCGCAGGCCCTCCGGCGCCGGGGGCTCGTGATCGGGGTCGGGCAAGCTCGCGGTGACCTGTGGAAGCGGGCGGCGGTGATCGACGGCCACTGGATGTCCCCGCGTTTCCTAGGGAAATCTGAAAGGCAGCATAGCAGGGCCGCGCCGGCGGACGCAAACGCCGGAGCTCCTCACCCAGAGTCATTCCGAGCCCCTTACCCAGAGTCATTCGGTTCCCGACCCTGAGTCATTCACGAGATCGACACCGCGAGTCATGCGACTCCCGGCCCGGGGTCATTGCGAATTGCTCCAGGTCAGGTTTCGGCGAACGACTCTCGGTTGAGCCCCTGCTCATCCGGAGCGAGCTGCGCGGAGCTACCTGCTCGGAGCTACCTGCGTCCCGCCGGCCGGATCTGCGACGGCGTGGGCGTCACGAGGCGGAGGCGCGCCCGCGCGCGGCGGGAGCGCTCGGCGGGGTCGTGCAGGAGCGCGCCCGAGGTCGCGATGGCGCCCTCGAGCGCGAGCGCGAGCACCATCAGCCATGGGAGCCCCTCGCCGGCCCAGGCCGCCGCCAGGAAGAGCGCGGTGGCGCCCTTCGCGAGCACGAGGAGCGCCACGCGCCGGAAGCGGATCCACTCGAGCGCGTAGCCGAGCGCGAGGACGACGTGGAGCAGCCCAGCCCAACGCACGAAGAATGCGGACGCCGGCGGAAAGCCGCCCAGCCGCAGCGCGAGATCGGGGAAGAGCCCGAGCCATGCGCCGACGAGGACGCCCTGCGTCACGGCCGCGAACACCAGCGCGCCCTCCGCCAGCTCGGCCGGTCCTGGCCCATCCTCGCGCGGCCGGGGGGGGATGGGGTCCTTCGCTGACCGGAGCATCAGACAGTACCTCCAGCATCGGGAGCGCGCTCCCACCAGAGATCGGGCGGGCGCGGGGCGGCGCGCGCGGTCGCCGCGACGCCGAGCGACGCGAGTTGCCGCAGCACCTCGTCGAGCGCCGCCGGCACCGCGGCCTGGACGGCCGGGGAGAGCCCCACCTCCATCTCGACCGCCGCCGGGATGACGCCGACGAGCCGCACGTCAGCGGGCGCGCCGCCCCTGAACTGCAGCGTGAAGAGCGCCTCGCGCAGGCCCGGCTCGTGCGGGCTCGCGGGGAGCAGCGGCTTCTTCGCGAGGAGCTGCGCCTTGTCGAGGAGGCGAATCTCGCCCGGCTCGCCGCGGAGCTTCACGGTGTCGACCACCACCGCCGCGTCGAGGCCGTCGAGGTGGAGCGAGAGGTCGGCGCCAGGCGTGCCGAGCTCCATCAGCTCCACGTCGGGTGGGAGCTCGTAGCCGGCCTCGACGAGCTTCACGACGTAGGGCCCGAGCGCGTCGTCGCCCATGAGCACGTTGCCGATACCGAGGAGGCCGATGCGCGCCATCGCCTGATCCGCTCCTAACAGCCGACCCCCGCCCACGCACGGTGGCCACCATACGGAAAAGGAAAAGGGGTCGACCGCGACCGGCCCCCTTCGAGTTGTCCACTGCGGCATGTGCAAAAAACCGAAACGACGCGAGAGCAGGCAATCGACCGGAAGGGTCGCTGTCTATTCCCAGCGCTCGATGACGACGCGCGTCTCTGTGTAGAAGCGGACCGCGTCCTGGCCAGTCGCGTGCAGGTCGCCGAAGAACGAGCCCTTCCAGCCGGCGAACGGGAAGAACGCCATCGGCGCCGCCACGCCGACGTTGACGCCGACCATGCCGGCCTCGACGTGCGTGCGGAAGTACCAGGCGTCGCGGCCGCTCCTCGTGAAGACGCTCGCGGTGTTGCCAAATCTGGAGGCGTTCACGAGCGCGACCGCGTCCTCGACGGTCGGCGAGCGCACGACCGAGAGCACCGGTCCGAAGATCTCCTCCCGAGCGAGCGCCGAGTCCGGCCTCACCGCGTCGAGGATGGTCGGACCCACGAAGAAGCCGTTCCCCGCCGCGGGGCGGCGGCCGTCCACGAGCACCGTCGCGCCCTCGGCGACGCCTCGCTCGACGTAGCCGAGGATGCGCGTGCGCGCGTCGTCGCGGATGACGGGCCCCATCGCGGAGTCCTCCACCAGCGGATCGCCCACCGGCAGCTTCTCCGCCTCGCGGGCGAGGCGGTCGAGCAGGGGCTGCGCCGCGGCGCCCACCGGGACGGCGACGCTCCCCGCCAGGCAGCGCTGCCCGGCGGCGCCGAAGGCCGACCCGAGGATGGCCTTCACCGTGAGGTCCCAGTCCGCGTCGGGCAGCACCACGAGATGGTTCTTCGCACCCGCCATCGCCTGCACGCGCTTCCCGCGCGCGGCCGCCTCCCGGTAGACGTGGCGCGCCACCGGCTCCGATCCGACGAACGAGACCGCCGCCACGAGGTCGTGGGCGAGGAGCGCGTCCACCGCCTCGCGGCCGCCGTGGACGAGCCCGAGGACGCCCTCGGGCAGGCCCGCCTCGACGAGCAGCTCGGCGAGCCGCACGCCTGTCATGGGGGTCCGCTCGGACGGCTTCAGCACGAAGGCGTTCCCGGCGGCGAGCGCGATGGGGAACATCCAGAGGGGGATCATGGCGGGGAAGTTGAACGGGCAGATGCCGGCCACGACGCCCACCGGCACGCGCACGGTGTGGCTGTCGACGCCGCGCGCGATGCCCTCGACCGTCTGGCCCATCATGAGCGTGGGCATGCCGCAGGCGAAGTCGACCACCTCGATCCCGCGCCGCACCTCGAGGCGCGCGTCGGCGAGGACCTTGCCGTTCTCGAGCGAGAGGGTGCGGGCGAGCTCCTCCCGGTGCTGCTCGAGGAGCGCCTTGTAGCGGAACAGCACCTGCACGCGGTCGGGGACGGGCGTGGCGCGCCAGCCGGGGAAGGCGCGCGCGGCGGCGCGGACGGCCAGGTCCACCTCCTCCGGGCCGCAGAACGGGACGCGAGCGAGGACGGTCCCATGCGCCGGGTTCAGCACCGGCTCGGTGTGGGCCGCGCGCGACGGGCGGAACTCGCCGCCGACCAGGATGCGCAGGGTCGGCTCTTCCACGTCGGGCATGATGGCTCCTACTTCACGGCACCCACCGTGAACCCCGCGATGAAGCGGTCCAGGAACAGGTTGTAGACGACGGCGATGGGCAGGCTCGCGATGAGGCAGGCGGCCATGAGCGAGCCCCAGAAGTAGACGTCGCCCCGCACCAGGTAGATGGGCACGCCCACCCCGATGGTCTGGTGCGCCGCCGACGAGATGAAGGTGAGCGCGTAGACGAACTCCTGCGTCACGAGCGTGAAGCTGAAGATGACGATGGTGAGGATGCCCGACGTCGAGATCGGGATGACGAGCTGCAGGAACGCCTGGAAGCGCGTGAGCCCGTCCACCATGGCCGCGTCCTCCAGCTCGCGCGGGATGGACTTGAAGAAGCCCATGAGCAGCCAGATCGAGAATGGCACCGTGAAGGTCGGGTAGACCACGATGATCGACCACAGGCTGTCCTGCAGCCCGAGGGTCGCCACCACGCGCGAGAGCGGGATGAAGAGGAGCGTGGGCGGGATGAGGTAGGTGAGGAAGATGCCGATGCCGACCCGCGGCCCCCAGTTGCCGGTGAGGCGCGTGAGCGCGTAGGCGGCGGGGACCGCGAGCAGGAGCGTGATGAAGACGACGAGGATGCCGACGCCCGTCGTGTTGAGGAACCAGCGCACGAAGAGCGTCTCGCGGAGGAGCAGGCGCAGGTGCTCGAGGGTGGGCCGCGCGTTGAAGATGAACGGGTTGTTGGCGGTGTTGTAGAGGTCGCTCGTCTGCTTGAACGCCGTGATCACCATCCAGTAGAAGGGGAAGGCGAGCAGGATCGAGAAGCCGATCACGACCACCCAGCGCCCGATCCGGGTCGGGACGGAGACGCGGCGGCCGGGGGGCCTGACGCGTGCTCGGACGAGACCGACCGCCATCTAGACCACCTCCGCCCGGTGGGCGACGCGCAGCATCAGGATCGCGATCGCGACCAGGATCGGCACGAGGAAGACGGAGATGGCGGCGCCCTCGGCGAGGTCGGAGCCGAGGATGCCGGTGAAGAACGCGAGCGACGGCAGCACCTGCGTCGTGTCGTAGGGACCGCCGCGCGTCAGGATGTAGACCACCGTCATGTCGGTGAAGGTGAAGATCACGCCGAAGAGGATGGCCACGTTGATGATGGGCCGCATCATGGGGAGGGTGATGGCGAAGTGGGTGCGCCAGAAGCCGGCGCCGTCGACGGCGGCGGCCTCCGGGATGTCCTTCGGGATCGAGGTCAGGCCCGCCAGCAGGATCACCGTCGAGAACGGGATCATGCGCCAGGCGTGCACCAGGATGACCGATCCCATGGCGAGCCGAGGCTCGCCGAGCCACATGGGCGTCGCGAACGGCTTCACCAGGTGCGCCGCCACCAGCGTCCAGTTGACGACGCTGTAGATGGAGTCGAGGATCCACTTCCAGCCGATGGCGCCGAGCGAGATGGGCGCCACCCACGGCAAGAGCACGAGGAACCGCACCAGCCCGCGCCCGCGGAACCGGTCGCGCAGCGCCAGCGCGAGGACGTTGGCGCACACGATGACGATGACCTGCGTCGAGATGGTGAAGACGAACGAGTTCAGGAGCGAGCGCCGAAAGGTGGGGCTCTCGAGCACGGAGGAGAAGTTCCGGAGCCCGACGAAACGGTAGCCGACCGAGCCCACCGTCACGTCGCCCACGCTGTAGAGGAACGCGAGCGTGAGCGGCAGGCCGACCAGGGCGACGATGTAGAGGAGGGCGGGAGCGAACATCGCGACGCCCAGGCGCGTGCTCGCCCTCATCGTGTCCGCCTCATGAGCCCCAGTCGAGCTCCCGCGGCGCGGTGCGCTTGGCGGTCGCCTTGTCGAAGAACTTGAGGTCGCTCCGCGCCACCGCGAACTCCTGCACGGCGTCGCTCTTCACCCCGCCCGGCACGCTGGTCGGCAGCCGCGAGATGAGCTTCTTGCCCGCGAAGCGCCCGCTCTCGAGGACGCCGTACACGACGCGCTCCGACCCGAGGTACTCGACGTTCGTGACGCGCATCGGGAAGCGCACCGCCGGGCCGCCGCGCACCGCCTCGGCGGGCGCGAGCGTCTCGGGCCGGAACCCCGCGATGACGTCGCCGTTCTCGAGCAGGTTCATGGGCGGCGAGCCGAGGAACGTGGCGACGAAGGTGTCGGCGGGCTCGTCGTACACCTCCCGCGGCGTGCCGATCTGCCGGACGATCCCCTGGTTGAGGACGAGGATGCGGTCGCCCATCGCCATCGCCTCCACCTGGTCGTGGGTGACGTAGACGGTGGTGGTGCGGACGCGCCGGTGGAACTGCTCGAGCTCGTTCCGCGCGCTCGCGCGGAGCTTCGCGTCGAGGTTCGAGAGCGGCTCGTCGAGCAGGAAGAGCCGCGGCTCGCGCACGATGGCGCGGGCGAGCGCGACGCGCTGCCGCTCGCCGCCGGAGAGCTCGCGCGGCTTGCGGTCGAGGAGGTGGCCGATGCCGAGCAGGTCCGCGGCCCACTGGATCTTCTGCGCGTGCGTCTCCTTCGGCACCTTCTGCGCCTTGAGGGGGAACCGGATGTTCTCGCGCACCGAGAGGTGCGGGTAGAGCGCGTAGCTCTGGAACACCAGCGCGATGCCGCGCTCGCGCGGCGCCAGCCGCGTCACGTCGCGGCCGCCGATGAGGATCTCGCCCGCCGTCGGCTCCTCGAGGCCGGCGATCATCCGGAGGAGCGTCGTCTTCCCCGACCCGGACGGCCCGAGGAAGACGAGGAACTCGCCCTCGCGCGAGACGAGGTCGACGTCGTTGACCGCCCCCTCCGCGCCTTGCTTGAAGACCTTGGTGAGCTTCCGCGTCTCGAGAACGGCCATGGGAATCCTTCGCGCCTCGACCCCGGGCGCCGCTCCCGGACGGAGGAGGAGCCCGGAGCCGAGGAGCGCCCCTCACTTCCACTTGTCGAAGATGCGCTTGATCTCCCGCTCCGCCGCGCGCGCCGCGTCCTCGGCGCTCATCTCGTCCCGCGCCACCTTGGCGAACATGGAGGGGAGCTGGAAGGTGTTGAAGACCTCGTCGATCGCGGCCGACGCGAACCCGGGGTAGCCCACGTTCGTCGCCCACTCGAGCACGTTGCCGAGCACCTTGTACTTGTCGGGCGGGCTCGCCTTCGGGTCGTTCGCGATCTGCTGCTTGAGATCGGGGACCGTCTGGGGGAAGCAGGGGAAGTTGTAGAACTCGCTCGCCTTGAAGGCGTCTCCAAACCGGTCCATGTAGTCGACGAGGAACTGCTTCGCGCCCTCCTTGTTCTCGGCGAAGTTCCAGATCACGTAGCAGTCCATCACGTGCTCGGCGGCCATCCGGCGCACCGGCCCCTTGAGCGCGGGCGTGATCTGGATCTTCTTCGACATGTCCGGGTTCTCCCGCTCCGCCGTGCGCGTCACGCTGATGGCGTTCAGCACGAACGAGAGCTTCCCGGAGAGGATGCCGCGGTTGTTCGACGACGGATCCCAGGTGAACACCTCGGGCGTCTCCGTCTCCTTGAAGAGGGCGCGCATGAACTTGAGCGCCTCGATGGTCTGGGGGGAGTTGATGACGACGCGCCCGTCGGCGTCCTGCTCCGAGGCGCCGAAGCTCCACATCAGCGCGCGCACCGCCATGTTGGTGTCGAGCTCCTGCGAGAGCCCGACGCCGCAGGGGTTGCCGATCTTGTCCTTGATCGCCTTGGCGCCCTTGCGCAGGTCGTCCCAGGTGTCGGGGCCGTTCGGGAAGCCGACCTGCTCCCAGAGGTCCTTCCGGTAGTTGCCCGGGTCGGGGACGTAGGAGTCGGAGAAGGCGAAGTAGCGCTTCGTCTTCGGGTTGAAGGTGGAGCGGTGCCCGAGGTCGATGGGCTTGCCGTGCTTCGCCGAGACTTGCTGGTAGATCTCGGTGTGGTCGATCGCCTGCTTCTCGTACGCCGCCGGCGGCGAGAGGAACATGAAGAGGTCGTGGCCCCGCTGCGCGGCGACCTCGGCGGCGGCGCGGGCGTTGATCTCGCCGATCGAGATGTGGTCCACGACGACCTGCGTGTCGTGCTTCTGCCCCCACTCCTTGCAGAAGACGCCGTCGAGCCACTTGTCGTACCCGGGGACGAAGTGGCTCCACTGGATGATCTTGAGGGTCTTCGGCTGCGCGCGCGCGCCGCGCGGCGCGAGCGCGCCCGCGGCGAGGCCGGCCGAGAGGGCGGCCGCTCCCGAGGTCTGGATGAAGCGGCGCCGCGTGATCGTCTGCTTCTTCTTCGCCATGGTCGAGCCTCCTGGATCCCGCGGGCTCGCGCCGCGGCCGAACACGCGGCGACGCGCCCGATGCATGGCTTGCTAGCCACTGCACGTCGTTTGTGCACAGCGACCGTGCAGCCGGACCCCACAGGGATATTCGCTGAGGGTGACGGTGACCGCCCCGCACCGTGGAGCCCCAAACGTGCGAGGGCCCGGTCTCTGGTGGAGACCGGGCCCTCGAGCTGCTTCGAAGCTGGGTGACGACGCTGGGCTAGATCGGCCGGACGTTCGCGGCCTGCAGGCCCTTCGGGCCCTTCTTCACCTCGAACTCCACCTTCTGCCCCTCGGCGAGGGTGCGGAACCCTTCGGCCTGGATGGCGGTGTGGTGGCAGAACACGTCCTCGCCGCCGCCGTCCTGCGTGATGAAGCCGAAGCCCTTCGCGTCGTTGAACCACTTCACGGTACCAGTAGCCATGTACTGACTTCCTTACTGTGTTCGTCCGCAGAGAATTGCGGATCGGTACCAAGCCCGTCGCGGGTCATGGACCCTCGACCTTTACAAGAAAACTCGCGAGCCGTCGAGCGGATTACCCCAAATGACGCTGCGTGACATCCGGGGCGCCACTTCTTCGCCCCGGCCTTCTCCGCCTTGGCCTCGGCGGTGGCCGCCGTCATCCGGTACTCGACGGTCGCCTTGCCACCCTGCGGTAGGGCCGAGATCGCCGCCGCGGCGCGTCGCGCGCTTCGAGTCGACCGGCGGGAAGGGCCGTCACGGAGGGTCGCGCGAGCCGGGCGCCGCGATCACCGCGCCGCCTGCCACGGGCGCGAGGGGCACGCGCTCGCCGGACGGGCCGAGCGCTCGCTGCACGCGAACGAGGAGGAGCGGCAACGCGAGCGCGAGCAGCATCGCGAACGCCGCGACGGTGCCCATGCCGGAGAGGCTCCGGTCGGCGTTCTCGGTGAGGAGCTGGCTCGACAGCACGGCGCCCGCCGAGGACGCGAGGTGCTGCGTCGCGGACTGGGCGGACATGTAGCGCGCGCGCTCCGCGGGCGACGGCACCTTCGAGGTGAGCGCGCCCGCCGCCACGTTTCGCGTCGAGCTCGAGAGCATGAAGCCGACGAAGACGGCGGCCACCGGGACGCCCGGGACGCCGAAGCCGAGCGCGGCGAGGACGACGAGGTAGAGCGCCGTCGCGCCGGCCGCCACCCGCGGCGCGCCGTGGCGGTCGACGAGCCGCCCGGCGGCGCGCATCGTGAAGAAGGTGACCGACCCGCCCGCCAGGTAGAGCCAGCCGAGGCGCGCGCGCGGGAATCCGCCGTTGAGCTGGAAGTAGGCCGACAGGTTCGGCACGAGCGAGAAGCTCGCCAGGAAGGCGGAGCCCATCGCGAGCAGCGCGAGCCGCACCGGACGGCGCCGCAGGAGGTCGCCCGTCGTGACGGGCGCCGCCGGGCGCGGGCCCGCCAGGTGCCGGCGCATGGGCGGCATGAGCGCGAGCGCGGCCACCGCGATGACGATCCCGAGCGCCGCGACGGTGAAGAAGGGCAGGCGCCACCCGCCGCGGCGCGCGAGCTCGAGGCCGAGCGGGACCCCGAGCACCGCGGCCACGGAGAAGGCGCCCATGACCGCGCCGAGCGCGCGGCCGCGCCGCTCGGGCGGCACCTCGTCGGCGACGATGGCGATGGCGAGCGACGTGGCGGGGCCGCCGAACGCGCCCGCCACGAGCCGCGCCGCCATCATGCTCGGGAGCCCGCGCGCGAGCCCACCGGCGGCGGTTCCGGCCACGAGGCCGAGGAGCGCCACGCCGAGCGCGTCGCGGCGGTCGAAGCGATCGAGGAAGAGCGCGCCGGCCATCCCCGCGACCGCGGCGGCCGCCGTGTAGCTGCCGCCGACGAGGCCGAGCCGCGAGACGGGGATGCCGAGGGCCGACGCGAAGTCGGGCCCGAGCGGCATCACCATCATGAAGTCGAGCACGTTCACGAACTGCACGGCCCCGACGAGGAAGAGGAGCGTGCGCTCGGGCAGGACGCGGGCGCCTGTCACCGGCACCTCTTATCGCGCCGCGCGCGTCCGGGCCACGGCCGAGCTCAACCGCCCACGCGGACGGCGAGGTCGATCCACGGCAGCGGGACGCGCAGCGGCGCGACGCGCGCTGCGCCGACGCCGATCGCGAGGCGCCCGGCGAGCACGCGCAGCGCGCCGGCGCTGACGAGCGGGAGCTCGGGCCGGGTCGGGAAGAGCCAGTGCTCGGTGGCGAGCGCCAGGTGGCGCCCCGCGCGGACGCTCCCCGCGGCGAAGACGAGCGGCGGCCCCGGCGCGCCGTCCGTCCCGAGCGCCGCGAGCGGCGCGCCCGCGCCCAGCGTCGCGTTCCAAGCGTCGCGGCCGAGCGTGATGATGGCGAGCCCGTAGAACCCGGCGACGTTGGGCAGCGCGACCGTCTCGAGCCCCGCCGCGAGGTGGACGATCGCCGCCGCGGACCACCCCACCTTGACCTCGAGCGCGAGGTTCATCCCGTTCGCCCCGGAGAGGAGCGCGGGCAGCACGGATCCGGCGAGCACGGTCGCGTGCCCGCCCAGGCCGAGGGTGACGGAGGTGAAGACCAGCTCGGTCTGCGAGAGCACCACCTCGCCGCCGCGCAGGAGGAGGGCGGAGGGCGCGAACAGGTACCGCGTCCGGCCGGGGTCGTCCGGCGGCGCGTCCGCGCGGGCGGGGGCGGTCACGAGCAGGACGAGGCCGAGCGCGAGCGCGCGCATCCCCGGACGATCGGGACGCCGGGCGCGCCGCGCACCGGGTCTCGACGGGGCGCGACCTTCGCCGTTCGGTGGCCCACGCCCACGCGGCGGGGGCTTGCGCGCCGCTCGACCGGAAGAGGCTCACGGCAGGAGCACGATCGACCCGGTCGTCTTCCGCGCCTCGAGGTCGCGATGAGCCTGCGCAGCCTCCGCGAGCGGGTACGTGCGACCCACCTCGATCTTCACCTTTCCGGAGCGCACGACCTCGAACAGGTCCGCCGCGGCGGCCTCCAGGTCCGCTCGGGTCGCCGTGTAGGTCGCGAGCGTCGGCCGGGTCACGAACAGTGAACCCTTCTGCGCCAGGATCCCGAGGTCGAACGCCTGCACCGCCCCCGACGCGTTCCCGAAGCTCACCATGAGGCCGAGCGGCTGGAGGCAGTCGAGCGAGCCCGTGAAGGTGGACTTCCCGACCGAGTCGTACACGACCGGCACGCCCTTGCCGCCCGTCAGCGCGCGGACCCTCTCGGGGAAGCTCTCGCGCGTGTAGACCACGACGTGATCGGCCCCGTGCGCCTTCGCGAGCGCCGCCTTGTCGTCCGAGCCTGCGGTGCCGATCACGGTCGCGCCGAGCGCCTTCAGCCACTGGCAGGCGATGAGCCCGACGCCGCCCGCCGCGGCATGCCAGAGCACCGTCTCGCCCGCCTTCACGCGGTGCGTGCGCCGGATGAGGTACTGGACGGTGAGCCCCTTCAGCATCATCGCGGCGGCGCGCGGGTCGTCGATGCCCTCCGGGAGGCGCAGGAGGCGGTCGGCGGGCATGACACGCGCCTCGGCGTACGCGCCCGGCGGGCCGCCGGCGTACGCGACGCGATCACCCGGCTTCACGTGCAGCACGCCCTCGCCTACCGCCTCGACGACGCCCGCGCCCTCGCTGCCGAGCCCGCTCGGGAGCGGGATCGGGTAGAGGCCACCGCGGTGATAGGTTTCGATGAAGTTGACCCCGATGGCCATGTGCCGCACCCGCGCCTGCCCGGGCCCGGGCTCGCCGACCGGGACCTCCTCCAGGCGCAGCACCTCGGGACCGCCCGTCTTGCCGAACCGGATCGCCTTCGCCATGCGCAGCGTCTAGCCCGCGGGGCGCCCGCGCGCTCGTCCCGCCCCGGGCCGCGCGAATCGGCAAAGGAGAAGGCCCGGGGGTGCAGCGCCCCCGGGCCTTTCCCGGATCGAAGCGGCGGCGCCTGGGATGGCGTGGAGGGCGCGATCACCACCAGGCACCTCAGCTCGTCATGGGGAGGACCCGCGACCTCCACCTCCGGCCAAGTGCGCGGATGGGCGCCGGAGAATTCGGGCACCCGGGCAGGCGCTCACGCGTGCGCCGGCACGCGGGCGCGGCGGCGCATGGCTCGTCCACCGAGCGCGAACCCGAACCACGCGCCCGTGAAGAGGACGAGCGACGCCGACGCGAAGAGCGCCGCCACGGCGGTGCTCTCGAGCAGCCGGTAGGTGACGATGCCCAGATCGCCGCTGATCGCGATCGCGAGCGGGACCATGGCGGCGAGCACGAACCGGCTCGCGACGCGGTGGAAGTGCTGCGTCTCCTCGCCCTGCTCCGCGATGCGGTGGTACGCGGCGGGCGCGACGAGGAGGATGACCGCGAGCGTCGTGAGCAGGATGTCCGCGAGGTGCAGCAGCTGCGCCTCGCGCGGCAGCTCGCCGAACGCCTCCATGAGCGTGACCGCGAGCTGGAACCCGAGCAGCGCCTGGGCGCCGGGGAGCACCATGCGCGCCTCGGTGAGCACGTGCCGGATCTTCTGATCGATGGGGGTGGCGGACATCGTCTCCTCCTTCCGCGGGCCGCGGGAGCGCGCGGCGGCCGCCGGGAGCGCGTACCAGAGCGCGAGCGCGGCGACCGCCGAGGCCGCCCCGACCGCGAGGGCGAGGCCGGTGCCGAGGCCCTCGACGCGCGTCGTCGCGACCGCCAGCTCGAGCCCGAGCGCCAGCGCGAACGGGAGGAGCGCGCCGCCGATGGCCCGGATAGCCATGTGGTGCAGCCGGACGGTGTCCTCGCCGTGCTCCACGAGCTGGTGCCACGGTCCGGGAAGGACCACCAGCGCGAAGGAGACGAGGAGCAGGCACAGCCCGAGGAGCTTCGCCGCGCGCGCCCACGCGGGCAGCGCCTCGAACACGGGCTCGAAGAACGAGCGGTACTCGAAGCCGATCCCGACCTGCACCGCGAGGACGAGGATCCGTCCCTCGTCGAGCGCGTTCTGGACCTTGCTCTGGACGCTCGCCACCGACCGTCACCCCGTTGATGACGTTGGAGCCTCTCGGGTCGGCCGGCATCCGCGGGCGATCGCCCGGGCGCCAGCCCGAAGTCCGGGCCCTCCGCGCGGCCAGACGGGGGCGCAGCGGGCGACCGCTCAGGCGCGAGCCTGGCCGTGCTCACCGTGCTCGTGACCGTAGCGCTCCACGGCCTCGATCACCTGCTCGATGCGGAACGGCTTCGCGATGAACGCGACCGCGTCGATGTCGGCGCGCCAGCCGAGGGCGGAGACGACGACGACCGGGATGTCGCGGATGGCCGGATCGAGCTTCTGCTCGGCCCTGAACTGCCAGCCGTCCATGACCGGCATCATGAGATCGAGAAGGATGAGGTCGGGGTGCTCGCGGCGAGCCGCGGTCAGGGCCTTGCGACCGTCGGACGCCGCGCCGACCTCGTAGCCCTCGATCTCGAGGACCTGCGCGAGCGTCTCGCGGATTCCGGGGTCGTCCTCCACGATGAGCACTCGTGGCACGTCGCACCTCCGCCGGCCGCCGTAGATACTGGGCAGCCGCTCCGCCGCAACGAATTCCCATCGCCCCTCCGGGCTCGCGCCTGCCCGGGGCGCGAGCGAGCGGGCCCTTCCGTGAGCGCGACCGCTCGGGACGGCGGCGCTCCTCGGACTCGGCGGTGAGGCGGCTCGACGCAGCGCAGGCCCTGCGGGCCAATCGTGACGGCCCCCCCGCGAGCCTCGCCGTCACGCCCGGTCCGCCGCACAGATTCGGCGGTGATGGCTCGAGGCCGGGCTGCGGGGACCTCCATGGACGTGAACGCGATCATCATCGGAGCGGGGCAGGCGGCGGTTCCCCTCGCGGAGCGGCTAGCGGGCGCGGGGCGGGAGGTCCTCCTCGTCGAGCGGGCGCGCGTGGGCGGCACGTGCGTGAACTACGGGTGCACGCCCACGAAGACGCTCGTGGCGAGCGCGCGCGCCGCGCACGTCGCGCGCTCCTCGGCGCGCCTCGGCGTCCACGCCGGCGCCGTGCGCGTGGACTTCCCCGCGGTGATGGCTCGCAAGGACGCGGTCGTCCAGCGCTGGCGCGACGGGCTCGATCGGCGGCTCGCCGCCGCTGGCGCGAGGCTCCGCGTCGTCCTGGGCCACGCCCGCTTCGCAGGCGACCGCACCGTCGAGGTGGCCGGAGAGCGCCACCGCGGCGAGGTCGTGGTGATCGACGTCGGCGTCCGGCCGGTCGCGCCGCCCATCGCCGGCATCGAGGCGGTGCCGTGGCTCGACAACCGCCGCGTCATGGAGCTCGCGCGGCTCCCGTCGCACCTCGTCGTGCTCGGCGGCGGGTATATCGGCTGCGAGTTCGCCCAGCTCTACCGCCGCTTCGGCGCCGCCGTGACGATCGTGCAGCGCGGCCCCCACCTGCTCGACCGCGAGGATCCCGAGGCGTCGCAGGAGCTGGAGACGGTGTTCCGTGCCGAGGGGATCGAGGTCGCGCTCGGTGCCGCCGTGGCGCGCGCGTTCGCGCGCGAGGGGGGCGAGGTCGGGGTCGCGCTGGCGGACGGCCGTGAGATCGCCGGCTCCCACCTGCTCGCGGCGGTGGGCCGCCGCCCCAACACCGACGATCTGGGATGCGAGGAGGCCGGCATCGCGCTCGACGCGAAGGGGTACATCGCCGTCGACGACCACTACCGCACGAGCGCGCCCGGAGTGTACGCCGTCGGCGACGTGACCGGCGGGCCCCAGTTCACCCACACATCGTGGGACGATCACCGCCTGCTGCTCGCGGTGCTGGAGGGGCGGGCCGGTCGCGGCCGCGCCGGCCGCGTCGTCCCGTACTGCGTCTTCACGGACCCGCAGGTGGCGGGCGTGGGCGTGAACGAGCGCGAGGCGCGCGCGAAGGGCATCCACTACCTGGCCGCGACGGTGCCCTTCGGGCAGGTCGCGCGCGCCATCGAGGTGGACGAGACCGCCGGCAGGATGAAGGTCCTCGTCGATCCGGCGAGCGGCCGCATCCTCGGCGCGTCGATCGTGGGCGCCGAGGCGGGCGAGCTCGTGCACGTGTTCGCCGCGCTCATGCAGGCGGGCGCGAGCATCCGCAACGTCGTCGACATGGAGTTCGCGCACCCCACCTTCGCGGAGGGGCTGCAAAGCGTCGCGATGAAGCTCGACCTGCGCGCGGTGCCGTGACGGCGAGGTGCGCTGCGCCCGAACGGGACGGCGACCCCGTCCCATGTTGCGGCCGCGGCGCGCGACGACCAGGGTACCTCCATGTCCGACATCGTCTATCGCTCCGAGGCCATCATCGAACGCGTGAAGGGGCCGCTCCGGCGCGCCCGGATCCCGGGCGAGCGCGAGCCCGTCGCCTTCGGCGTCCACGGAGCCATCGCCGAGCACTACGGGAAGGCTCCCGGGACCTACGATCCCCACGCGACGACGATCGACTACGTCGTGGCCGCCACCGCCGGCTGACTGGTGGGGACCTTCGGAGGCGCGCTGGAGGCGCGCCAGATCCCGGCGTCGGAGGGACGCCTCATGGGCCGCGCGACGGGCGAGGTGGAGCTCGAGGACAAGGTGCTTGTCCTGCGCAGGATCCACGTGAAGCTGGAGCTCGCCGCCGCGCCCGAGCACGCCGAGACGGCGGCGCGCGTGCACGGCTTCTTCGCCCGCTCGTGCCCGCTCTACCGCTCGCTCGAGCGCGCGCTCGAAATCACGACCGAGCTCGTCCTCGTCCCGCCGTGAGCGGCGAGGCTCCCCTGGGCAGCGCCCGGCGACGCTCGTTCAGCGATCCGGGGGCCGGCACGTTGGGGGAATTGCTCCGTTAACGGTTGAATTGTGCCGTGGGAACCCACACGACAATCGCATGGTGGAGCGCTCCGGCCAAGGCGGAGGCGTGCGCGATGACGGCGACGGAGGCGCTGGGCGCGGCGCTGCTCCGGACGCGCGGGTGAGCGCCTGCTCCCCGGAGGAACGGGCGCGACTGCTCCTCGAGAGCATCCGCGACTACGCCATCTTCCTGCTCGATCGGGACGGCGTCGTGACCACCTGGAACTCCGGGGCGGAGCATATCTTCGGCTACACCGCCGACGAGATCCGAGGGAAGCACTACTCGATCCTCTACCCGGTGGACGACCGGGATGACGGCAAGTGCGATCGAGCGCTCGCAGCGGCGGCCCAGGGCCGGTTCGAGGAGGAGGGATGGCGCGTCCGGAAGGACGGCCATCGCATCTGGGCGGACGTCATCCTTTCGACGGTACAGGATGCGGGAGGGCGTCCGGTCGGCTTCGCCCACGTGACGCGCGATCTCTCCGAGCGCAAGCTGGCCGAGGAGACGGCCCGGCAGCACGCCGAGCGCTTCAGGCTCATCGTCGAGGGCGTGAAGGACTATGCCATCTTCATGCTCGACGCGGCGGGCCGGGTCGTGACCTGGAACCAGGGCGCCCAGCGGATCAAGCAGTACCGCGCCGAGGAGATCATCGGGCAGCACTTTTCCCGGTTCTACTCCGAGGAGGACGTGCGCGGCGGGAAGTGCGAGCGCGAGCTCGCCGCCGCGGAGCGGGACGGCCGGTTCGAGGACGAGG